>Ga0169931_10000452_pt1 | contig 67332 bp, 57 predicted proteins | sample Kivu_15m_20L_FD_129675 | JGI IMG/M metagenome (GOLD analysis project Ga0169931, IMG submission 129675) | Freshwater microbial communities from Lake Kivu, Western Province, Rwanda to study Microbial Dark Matter (Phase II) - Kivu_15m_20L... | ecosystem: Environmental > Aquatic > Freshwater > Lake... | reverse complement strand
TTGCGCCAAGTTCTGCCAAAAATGTCCCTACCGATGGACCCGCAAGAACCGTTGAAAGGTCAATAACTTTTAATCCGTGAAGAATCTGTTTACTGTAATTATTCATTGAGGTGCGAAGTTACCCATTTCGAAAAAACTAACGGAAGCACAAGAATTTCTAATTTTACGATTATCCACTTGAGTTTGAAAATCGTTAAAATTTTACTTTTCACTTTCCTCTGTTGCGCAAATCTCCTTGCCCAACCCTTTATTTTTAAAAATTACGGAGTAGAGGACGGTATCGCACAATCACAAGTTTATTCCACTTTTCAAGACAGACGAGGGATTTTATGGTTTGGAACACAAGGTGGTGGACTTACTTCTTTTGATGGAATTAACTTTAAAACTTATACAGATCGTGACGGATTACTCAATAATACCATCAATCACATTAAAGAGGATGAAAAAGGAAATCTTTGGATTGCCACAAAAACAGGTTTGAGCTATTTCGATGGTCTCCAATTCAAATCTTTTCAACTGCCAAACAAACAAGCCATTTTGGTTTCTCATTTTGATTTCGACGCTGATGGAAACCTTTGGATTGCTTCCAATGAAGGACTGTATCTATTTGACGGAAAAAACTTTAAATCCATATTCGAAGAATTAAAACTACCCGTTCAAATTGTCAATAAAGTGTTATACACAAATGAAGGCTCTATTTATTTTGGCGGAGAAAAAGGATTATATCTTCTTCAAAAAAAACAAAACAACTTCCAATTAACTGAATTCGGAAAACAAAATCGAATTTATCAAAATGCGATTGCCTCCCTGAAAAAAGATAGAAAAGGTATTCTTTGGTTTGGAACCTTTGGTGATGGTTTGTACGGACAAAAAGGCAAAAACATTTTTCGAATAGACAACCAAAATGAACTTCAACAAACCACAATCCTTGATATCTACGTCGATAAAAACGATGAAATGTGGATTGCAACTTTGAATAAGGGTGTGTTTCACTACAACAAACAAAAGTCTGGTTTCCAGCAGATAACAGAATCGAATGGCTTAAGTAGCAAGCATGTTCGCAGCATCTTACAAGACAATAATGGCAACTATTGGTTTGGAACATCAGGTGGAGGAGTTTGCAACTATCTCGGTCGTCAATTCACTCACCTTAATGTTTCAAACGGATTAAGTGGGAAATTGGTCTATGCAATTTTTCGGGCACAGGACAACTCTCACTGGTTGGGTACGAACAAAGGATTAACACGAATAAGAGACGGGCAAATCACTCATTACAATTCGAACAACGGATTTCTTAACGTTCAAGTGAAATCAATTGCACAGAATCAAAATGGAAATTTGATTTTTGGAACAGAAGGTAAAGGATTGTTTCTGCTGAAAAATGAAACATTGGAGCAAATTCCACTCATAAAAACAGCACATATTCGCGGACTTGTTTGTGATAAAAACAACAACTTTTGGGTTGCAACGGCAGGTTTAGGATTGTACAGACTCACTATTTCCGACGGAGGCTTTAAAATCAAGCAATTTACAGTAGAACAAGGACTTTTAAGCAATCGACTCACCTCACTGATTTTAGACAAAAACGGAGATTTATGGTACGCGACTGAACGATACGGTTTGGCGTGTATCGACTTGGAAGGAAAAACAAAATTCCGATTCAACACAAATAAAGGCTTAGTTTCCAATGAAGTAATCAGTCTAACAGAAGATGAAAAAGGAAATATTTGGCTCGGAACTTTAGGGGCAGGAGTTACTTGTATTCAGCGCAATAAACAGAATCAACTTTTAAATTTCAACTATAATCAAGGACTCAGTTCTTCTATTGCTTATTTACTTTGTTTTGATCAAAAAGGTAGCCTTTGGATTGGTTCCGAAAAAGGATTAGACCGTGTGGATTTTGGACCCAATTTTTCAATAAAAAAAGTTAAACATTTCACCAAAGGGGATGGATTTATTGGAGTTGAAACATGCAGGAATTCCGTTTTAAAAGATGAAGATGGCACAATTTGGTTTGGTTCAATCAATGGAGTGTCAAGGTATTTCCCCACTCCAAACAGAAACAATTCTAATCCGCCAATCCTAAGATTAACAGACATTAAGCTCTTTTATGAAAGTCTTTCAAAAACCGAATTCAAACATCTAATAGGGGCTTGGAAAAATGTCCAAAAACTTGATTTACCCTACGACCAAAATCATTTGACCTTTGAATTTTTCGGTGTAAACCTGAGCAATCCTGAGGCGGTTCGCTACAAATGGAAATTAGAAGGATTTGACGAAAACTGGTCTCCTGAGTCAAGTGATAAGAGCATAGTTTACTCTAACCTCAACCCTGGAAACTATCGTTTTCTTGTTAAGGCATGCAATGAAGACGAAGTTTGGTCAACAGAACCCTGCAGTATTTCATTTTCTATTGCAAAGCCATTCTGGCGTAAATGGTGGTTTATCCTTTTGATAATTAGCGCAATTATCCTTTCAGTTTATACTTTTTTTCGCCGTCGAGAAAACCGTATAAAGAACGAAGCAGCAGAAATGCAGCAAAAATTGCAATTGGAAAAAGAACTTGTAGAACTTGAACAACGTGCGCTGCGCCTACAAATGAATCCTCATTTTATTTTCAACGCAATGAATTCAATTCAGTCCCAAATCGGAATTGGAAAAGATAAGGAAGCCCGTTATTATCTAGCAAAGTTTTCCCGTTTGATGCGACAGATCTTGGACCACTCGAGAACTGCAACTGTTAGCCTAGAAGCAGAATTAAGCACCTTGGAAAATTATTTATTGATTGAACAATTTTGCAATGGAAATAAGTTTGATTACGAAATTAATTTCCCTGAAAACTTAGACGCCGATTTCATTCAAGTTCCTCCAATGATTCTCCAACCTTTCGTTGAAAATGCAATTAAACACGGATTCAGGCAAATTGAAACTACAGGAAGAAAGGGGAAAATTACTATTACTTTTGACAAAAAGGACAATTACTTGGAATGTACCGTTCTAGACAACGGAATAGGAAGAAAACAAGCAGCAAAAATGACCAATCACTCTAATGAATCCAATCACAAATCCTTAGCTCTTTCCATTACCGAAGAACGTTTACAGTTGATGGGAGACCTGAGCGCCGAGAAACGAGTTTCGATTATTGATTTAGAGGATAATGGAATTTCGCTTGGTACGAAAGTAGTCGTGAGAATTCCTTGGATTTAGTAGATCGTTTTAACTTTAAATTTAAACTATTCCCGTCCAACGAGATTAAATAATACCAATTGTGATACATTTTGTCGCATAAAAAACAATGTGTGGTATAATACCTCCGCCGTGGCGGAATGACATTCGATACAATTTGAATACGACATTATAGGTCATCGTCGGTATAATTTACTTATGTAAAGGAAAATATCCTAACGACTCGAAAAAAAAGCCCCGAACAATGTCGAGGCTAAACATTTATAAAAAGAACTTTACGCTTTCTCTACTACATTTTCCCAATACCACTTCACCGTTTCTTTCAACCCAGTTTTCAACGAGAATTTTGGGTCATATCCAAGAAGGGTTCTAGCTTTATCAATTGAGGCAAGTGAATGAGGAATATCTCCTGTTCTGAAAGGACCATAAACTGGCTCTATTTCAGCAATACTTGAATCAAATTCTGCAAGATTTTTACGGATTTCAAAATACAACTCGTTAAGTGTAGAATTTTCACCAAAGGCCACATTGTAAACTTGATTTACTGCTTCTTTATTTTCAGTAAACAATGCCAAACGATTCATTTGAATAACATTATCAATGTAAGTAAAATCGCGGGAAAAGGAACCATCACCGTTGATAATAGGAGATTCTCTTTTAATCATTGCTGCCGAAAACTTTGGAATAACCGCTGCATAAGCACCATCAGGGTCTTGTCTTCTACCAAAAACATTGAAATAGCGTAGTCCTATACATTCAATACCGTAAGTTTTGCTAAAAACGTCTGCGTAAAGTTCACCGACATATTTAGTGATTGCATAAGGTGACAAAGGTTTTCCTATAATATGTTCAACCTTAGGAAGGCTTTCCGAATCACCATAAGTCGAGGATGACGCAGCATAAACAAAACGTTTGATTCCAGCATCTCTGGAGGCAACAATCATATTCAAAAACCCATTTATATTAACATCATTGGATGTAATAGGATCAGCAATAGAACGAGGTACGGAACCTAAAGCTGCTAGATGCAAAACTAAATCAGCACCTTCAACTGCTCTTCTACAATCCTCTAAGTTGCGGATGTCTCCTTCATCAAGAGAAAAGTTAGGATTGGAATGCAAATGCTCAATGTTCTCTCTTTTTCCAGTGAGGAAGTTGTCCATGCAAACTATCTCATGTCCTTCCTCTAAAAAAGCTTCGCATGTATTAGAACCGATAAAGCCAGCTCCTCCTGTAACTACAATTTTCATAAATTAGTATCAATTTTAGGATAAAACTAAATTCAGTTTTACAAAAATACTGAAGCTAGTAAATCCAATTTTTCAATGAAGTCTGCAAATATAAGAATTATTAAAGCCTATGTGTTAAAGGGTTCTTAGATTCATATAAATTTGCCCTTTCTATCATGAATGTGATTTCACTTATAAAGCGCACCTCAACAGTCTTTAGTTTGCTCTGTCTGTTTAGTGTTTTGTTGTTTTTCGGTTCAAAAAATGGTTCTGAATTTGATTATGTTTTCAAATTTTTCCTAAAAATAGGGATGGGTCTTGGTGTTGTTACCGTTGGATTACGCTATTATGAACTTCGAAAATTAGATTTTTCGGTTCTTTTCTATGATATATTTTTTGTCGGTTTTTACCTTTTAATAATATTTAATTTCCTTCACACTATTGATTTTTTCAAATGGAATTTCGCTTTTGTATTGGCGTCGATATTCCTTTTCGTACGTGAATTTTCAACTATCCAACTACAATACAAACGGAAAATACTTAATCCTGCTCAGCTTTTCATTATCAGCTTTTTAGCAATTATTCTATTGGGAACATTGTGTTTAAAACTCCCCAACTCAACAGTTCACGGAATTTCATTTCTTGATGCCTTATTCACTTCCACGAGTGCTGTTTGTGTAACAGGTCTAGTCGTTTTAGACACAAGCACGGAGTTCACCAAATTCGGACAAGTAATTCTCATGATTCTAATTCAAATTGGTGGCTTGGGGATTATGACCTTCGCTAGTTACTTTAGTTACTTTTTCAAAGGCTCAAGTTCAATAGAAAATACCTTGGTTTTAGGTGAGTTAACGAGTACAAGTCAAATTGGAAAAGTATTTCAGACGCTAAGCAGAATCGTAATTTTAACCTTGGTTATTGTTCTAATTGGCGCAATTGGTGTCTATTTAACCACACCATCTCAGCAATTTGAGGATATTTTTGACCATTTATTTTTCTCTCTTTTCCATAGTGTTTCCTCCTTCAATAACGCTGGATTTTCGACCATATCAAACGGATTGTATGACGATGCATTAAAATACAACTATCCTTTTCAGTTAATTATTTGTACCCTTTTTATCTTTGGAGGATTAGGTTTTCCGATTGTTTTCAACGTTCTGAAATTCATTAAATATAGGATTCGATTGAAAATGTTCAAAATCTTTGGAACAAGAAAAGCAGAGCATGTTCCTTGGATTGTAAACATTAATACGCAGTTGATTTTAATTACCACCGCTGTTTTAATTGTGGTTGGAACATTAGGGTTCTACTACTTTGAATACAATGGCGTTCTTAAAGAACATGGATTTTTCGGAAAAATGGTAACTGCTTTCTTTGGTGCAACAACTCCAAGATCTGGAGGGTTCAACACCTTTGATATGGCAGAATTAAGTTTTCCAACGATAATGTTCATGATATTGCTGATGTGGATTGGTGCTTCTCCTGCATCTACTGGAGGTGGTATAAAGACAAGCACTTTCGCTATTGCAACACTAAATTTTGTTTCCTTAGCTAGAGGAAAAGATAGAATTGAAATCAACCGACGTGAAGTTGCTGATATTTCTGTAAGGAGGGCATTTGCTATTATCTCCTTATCTTTGGCAGTAATAGGATTTGCAGTTCTATTATTAGTTAAACTTGAACCAAATAAAGGCTTTATTTCTCTCGCATTTGAAGCTTTCTCGGCTTTTTCTACATGTGGTTTAAGTTTGAATTTAACCCCTCATTTTGGTGAGGGCGGAAAATTGGTTTTAATCGCTTTGATGTTCGTTGGACGTGTGAGTACGCTAACTATTTTAATTGCAGTAATTCAAAAAGTTAAGTATAAAAATTACAAATACCCTAAGGAGGAAATCCTTATAAACTAAATAGTTATGATGAAATACATCATCATCGGATTGGGGAATTTCGGTTCTTCACTCGCGACGAAACTTACGAAACAAGGAAATGAGGTTATCGGTGTGGATAGCAGCATGGCAAAAGTAGAATCGATGAAAGAAAGTATTTCCTACACGATTTGTATAGATGCCACCGATGCACATACAATGACAGGGCTACCAATTCGCGACTCGGATATTGTAATCGTGGCAATCGGTAAAGACCAAGGTGCGAACATTATGGCGACGGCAATTCTCAAAAATCAAAATGTTAAACGTTTGATTAGCCGTGCGATAAATCCGATGCACGAGAATGTGTTAAGGGCAATGGGAATCACCGAAATTGTAAATCCAGAGGTGGAAACTGCCGAAAGATGGGCTAAAAAACTTTGTCTTAGAGGTGTAGTTGATTCCTTTGAATTGAATGGTGAATACAGTATTGTTGAGGTGACAGTGCCAAGTCATTTTGTTGGTAAAACCCTTGAAGAAATTGGATTTAGAAGAAACATGAATTTGGTTGTTTTGACCACAATACGTATGGAAAACCGAGAGATTTCAAAAGGATTTTTCAATAAAGTTTCGAATGTTCAAGGGGTTGCCTCACCTCAAACACTTTTGAAAGAAGGAGATATTATCGTTTTATACGGAAACAACAAGGACATTGAAAAATATTTGAAAATAAACTAATGACAGCCAATCAATTTATCGATACCTACAAACACAAAGGTCAGCGCAAAATGTTGATTGAAGAATTGCGTAAGAACAACTTCAATGACGAAAAAATACTTGCGGCTTTTGATGCTGTTCCTAGACACTACTTTCTCGAGTTAGCTTTTGAAAAACAGGCTTATTCCAATACAGCGTTTCAAATTGGAAGCGGACAAACTATTTCTCATCCCACAACTGTGGCCTTTCAAACCTATTTATTAAATGTTCAAAAAGGCGATAAAATCCTAGAAATAGGAACAGGATCGGGATTTCAAACGGCGATTTTGTGTCAACTTGGCGCCAGAGTAGTTTCCATCGAGCGACACCATGAACTTCACTTAAAGGCCAAAAAAGTTATTCAACATCTTAACTTTTTACCAAAACTATTTTTTGGAGATGGTTTTAAAGGAAGTCCAATGTATGCTCCTTATGACAAAGTCCTGGTTACTTGTGGTGCACCCGAAATTCCTGCTGCATTAGTGGAACAATTAAAAGTGGATGGTGTAATGGTAATTCCTGTAGGTGAAGGCGTGGAACAAAAGATGCTTTACATTGTAAAACAAGCAGATAACAGTCTCGAAATTAAAGAATATGGTACTTTCAAATTTGTTCCTATGTTGGAGCGAACTGTAAAGTAATTTTGGAAAGATTTTTGAATTGACTGACAAAAAATTAAAAGAAAATGAAGGTTTTAATAATTGATGATGAACGTGCAATTCGCAGAGCATTAAAAGAAATTTTAGAATTTGAAGATTGTCAAGTAAGTGAGGCTGAGAACGGAAAACAAGGTTTGGATTTAATTTTATCCAATCAATTTGACTTGGTTTTTTGTGATATAAAAATGCCTCAAATGGATGGAAATGAACTACTTGATGCTTTACAAGAAAAAGCTATCGAAATTCCAATCATCATGATTTCAGGACACGGAACCGTCGAAAATGCTGTGCAAGCCATTAAAAAAGGAGCTTTTGACTTCATAGAAAAACCGCTTGACCTCAATCGAATTTTGGTGACGTTGAGGAATGTAAAGGACAGAAATCATCTTGTACAAGAAACCAAAATTTTAAAGTCAACTGTTAAGCGATTAAAAGGCAGTACAATTATTGGTGAATCAACTGGCATTCAACAAATTAAAGCAATGATTGAAAAAGTTGCTCCTTCCGATGCACGCGTTTTGATTACTGGCGAAAATGGAACAGGAAAAGAATTGGTGGCACGTTCACTTCACGACCTTTCCAACCGTGTCAAAATGCCATTTATTGAAGTTAACTGTGCGGCAATTCCAGCAGAATTAATTGAAAGTGAACTTTTTGGACACGAAAAAGGCGCATTCACATCTGCTGTTAAGGATAAAAAAGGAAAATTTGAACTTGCGAGTGGTGGCACACTTTTTTTGGATGAAATTGGTGATATGTCCTTACCTGCTCAAGCAAAAGTTCTTCGTGCTTTACAAGAAAATGTTATTCAACGTGTTGGTGGTGAGAAAGATATAAAAGTCAATTGTCGTGTTTTAGCCGCTACCAATAAAGATTTAACCAAAGAAATTGCAGAAGGACGTTTCCGAGAAGATTTATACCACCGTTTGGCCGTAATTCTAATTCACGTTCCTTCCTTAAACGACCGTAAAGACGATATTCCAACTTTAGCAAAGCATTTTATGTCCACAATTTGCCAAGAACACGGAATCGCTGAAAAACAATTCTCCGATGCGGCACTTAAAGCACTTCAAAATATCAATTGGACAGGAAACATTCGTGAGTTGAGAAATATCGTTGAACGTTTAATTATTTTGGGAGGAAAAGAAATTTCAGCAGAGGAGGTTAATATTTATTCAAATCCCAAAAAATAGTCCAACAGAAAATAAAATTGAGCCCACACCATAAAGTATGTTCGTCGTGGCCCATATCAGAATCTATACGGAGTAAATTGTGAACTGGTTCCGATAGATATTGGGATTCAAATTTAAGCAACAAGAAAGAGTTCCTTACTCCAAATCTTTTGAGGTACTTTTCGAAACGGACTCATAAGTTTAGATAGAACCTACACCTAATTTCAAACCGAATTTGTTATTATTGCATCATGGCAAGTCAAACCATTGAAAACTACTTAAAGGCGATTTTTCATCTTTCACAACATCAAAGCGAAATCAGTACAACAGACATTGCAAGTGCTTTACAAGTTCGAGTTCCAACGGTTAATAGCATGGTCAAAAAACTGGCAGATTTGGGCTATGTTTTTTACGAAAAATACCGTCCCGTAACCATTACTGAAAAAGGAAAAACCACTGCTGCACTAATCATCAGAAAACACCGTTTAACCGAGATGTTTCTTGTTCAAAAAATGGGATTCGGGTGGGATGAAGTTCACGATGTTGCCGAACAAATTGAACACCTAGAAGCTCCACTTTTCTTTGACAGAATCGATGAAATGTTAGGATTTCCAAAATACGACCCACACGGTTCTCCCATTCCTGATATTCACGGAAAAATCACAAAACGCTCCATGAAACCACTTTCCATTTGTACAATCGGACAACGAATGGAATTGTTGGGTGTGAGCGATACAAGTGACGCTTTTTTAAAATTTCTAAACGGAAAAACATTAGGATTAGGAGCTGAAATTCAGATAAATAGTATTGAAGAATACGATGGAAGTATGGAAATATCGGTCAACAAAGCCAATGTTTATGTGTTGAGTAAAATGGTAGCCGAAAAGCTTTTAGTTGGTCAAAAGAATGATTAAGAACCAAAAATCCAAAATAGAATACTAACTTTGTTTTATGAGTGAATTCATAGTTTCAGCTAGAAAATACCGTCCACAAACATTCGACACTGTTGTTGGTCAAAAATCCATCACCGTTACCTTAAAAAATGCAATTAAAAACGACCATTTAGCACAAGCCTTTTTGTTTTGTGGTTCAAGAGGTGTTGGTAAAACTACAACTGCACGTATTCTTGCTAAAACTATCAATTGTCTTCAAGTAACATCGGAAATTGAAGCTTGCGACCAATGTGAATCATGCTTAGCGTTCAATAATGGAACAGCAATCAATGTTTATGAATTGGATGCTGCATCAAACAATTCCGTTGACGGTATCCGAAATTTAATTGACCAAGTACGCATCCCGCCTCAAATTGGAACGCACAAGGTTTATATCATCGACGAGGTACACATGTTATCCACTTCGGCTTTTAACGCATTTCTTAAAACATTAGAAGAACCGCCGCGTCACGCGATTTTTATCCTTGCAACCACTGAAAAACACAAAATCATTCCGACAATTCTTTCACGTTGTCAGATTTTTGATTTCAGTAGAATCCGCGTGAAAGACATCGCCGACCATTTGGCAAATATTGCAACCAAAGAAGGAATTTCCGCTGACCCGGAAGCCTTGCACCTTATCGCAATGAAAGCCGATGGAGCACTTCGTGATGCCCTTTCCATTTTTGACCAAATTGTTACTTTCGCAGGTAACACAATCACCTACAAATCTGTACTTGACAACCTCAATATTCTCGATTACGAATATTATTTCAAAATAGTTGAAAGTGCTGAAAGAGAAGACATTGCTGCAGCATTAATGATTTTGAATGACGTTTACGAAAAAGGATTTGATGCCCACAATTTCTTAATCGGACTTTCAGAACATTATCGAAATCTATTGGTAAGCAAGGATCCACGAACCATTAATCTGATGGAAGTTCCAGAAACCGTTCAACAACGTTTTGCCGACCAATCCAAAGCTGTTGATTTGCAAAGAATAACACGTTCACTTGCACTTTTAAGTCAAACGGATGTGGAATTTAAAACTGCTCAAAATCAACGTTTACTGCTTGAAGTTTCGCTGATGCAGTTGTGTTCGTTAAAACAAGAGCAAGAAAAAAAAAAGGACTGAAATCCCGAATTAATATTCTCCCATTCCCAGGACAATCACTCAGAAAAAAAGCAGATTCAGGGCAACAAACACCGAAGGAAAATCAACCATCTGTACCCGTTGAAAGACCTGTTCAACCCGAAATACGTACACTTTCACAACCAACTAAAACTGTTGTTCAACCCCTTGTCACCGTTAAAGAACTGAAAGAAAAATTCAGTGTTAAAGAACAACCTTTAAATGAAAATTTACCAAAAGAAGAGTTCACTAAAGACCAATTAAACGTGAAATGGCAAATGTTTGCTCACAAAATTGGACTTTCTGGCTTGACTACTTTCCAACAATGTATGATGAAACGTCCACCAATTTTAGAGGAGGATTTTCACATAAAATTTGTTTTGGACAATAAAGTCATAGTCGATATGATTCAACCCGATCTGAATCAACTGATTGACTATCTCAGAAAGGAACTAAAAAACCATTCTATAAATGTGGAATTGACTATTGAAGAGGTAGGTAATTCCGAAATTCCCTCACGTCCAATAACAGGAAAAGATAAATTCACCTTATTAGCCAAAAGAAATCCGAATCTTTATTCCTTAAAAAATATTTTGAACCTCGACATCGAACCCTAATGGAAATCATTTGGCATACAAAAGATTACACGACTCAACAAGAAGTCATACACTTTTTGGAACGGTGGAACGATGAAAATTCTTGGATCGAAATGCAAACCTCAGGTTCAACAGGAAAGCCGAAAATCATTCGATTGGAAAAGGAAAAAATGAAGATTTCCGTAAAAAAAACACTTCAATTTCTGAATATTCAACCCCAGCAAACGGCAGTTTTAAGTTTATCGGTTAAAAGTATCGCCGGAGCTATGATGCTTGTGCGTTCGATTGTTGGAGATTTAAAGTTAATTGTGTCGGATGTTTCAAGTTCAACTCTTGACGCAATCGAGGAAAAAATTGATTTTATCGCACTTGTTCCACTCCAACTTTCTAAAATTTTGATGAAAGAGAAGGTTTGGAAAAAGTTACCAGTAAACACTATAATTGGAGGTGCGCCCCTCCCCTACTCGACCATTAATCTTCTAAAAAACAACGGGATAACACTTTACCAAACTTATGGTATGACCGAAACGATTAGTCATATCGCGTTAAGAAAAGTAGGAGAAATTACAGAGGACTTTTTCACAACCTTGGAAGGTGTTTCTGTTTCTCGAAATGAAAAAGAACAGCTGGAAATTCATTATCCTGAACTTTTAGAGCAAACACTTTTGACCAACGACCTAGTGGATATCATTTCGCCTAATCAATTTGTTTGGAAAGGCAGATTGGACTTTGTGATTAATACCGGTGGAGTAAAAGTTCATCCGGAAATATTAGAACAACAACTTTCTAAAATCATTCATGAAGATTTTTTTGTGTCTGCCTTACCTCATCCTGAATTAGGCGAGGAATTGGTGCTTATTGTAGAAACAGAAACGCCTTTAAACTTGCATCGCACTAATTTTGAACACATTAACAAATATGAAATTCCCAAAAAGATAGCTTTGGTTTCAAAATTCGAGCGCACACTTTTGGGTAAAATAAACCGTTCCGCAACCCTTCAAAACATCCAACCCAATGACTGGCAACAAGTGGTATGATTGTTTAGGTTTGCCACTCAACGCCGATTTGGAAACCGTTCGAAGGCGCTATAAACAATTGGCAAAAGATTTTCATCCCGACCGAAATAAAAATCCAGGTGCAGCAGAAAAATTCATTGAAATAAAGACAGCTTTTGAAATGATTGTTTCTGGAAAAGCAATTATTCAAACCGCAGCACCGCAACCTGTTAAAACCAAAGCGCAAACAGAACAAGAAAAACGAGCAGCAGAATTTGAAAAAGCCGTACGCGCTCATCTTCGCAAAAAGGAAAAAGAAAAACAAGAATTAAATCAGCTCATTCACAAATTAAGAAACGGCATTTTCCTTTGGCAGTCGAGAATTGTTGCCTCACTTTCAGGAATAATTTTGATTTGTTTGCTGCTGGATTTATTCTTGCCACGTCAAATTGAAAAAGAAATAGCCACTCGAATTTCTAAGGAAATGTATAACAGTTCGCGAGGAAACACAGTCATGCTCATCGAAACGGTGAAAGGAAAAAAGTTATTTCTCGCCGACTTTGATGTTGACGCTTTTAACTACTTCCCACGATTTGAAATTCACCATACTCGAATTTTCAAACATCCAGCAAGAATTGTGGTGAATAACGGTGAAATAAGTCAATATATACCTGTTCACTTTACGATTTATTGGGCGCAATTTCTATTTTATCCTTTGCTAATTGCCCCCATTTTCTTCCATTTTTACAAAGGGAACAATAGCATTTTCGTTACCGGAAATTATTTTTCACGCTATGTTGTAGGAGCGTTGATTCTACTTTTTTTAATGACTGAGAATAGAGTTATACATTTAATTACTTTCGGATTGATATAAAATATAAAGACATCTTATATCATCTACCATACATATTGTCTCAAATAAATACTTGACCTTTACAATACTTATGGCTATTTTTCACACTTATGGTAAGAACATTAACACTTATCAAAACCTTGATCTGAAACAAATTTCATGGCAATAGTTTTAGTTCAAAATTGAAAATGTCACGTTTGAGAAAAGATTTTGCAGCGGAATTACTTTCAGTCCACTATCGAAGGAAAAGAAAAATAGTTTATCAAATGGCTTTCGGGCTTTTTTTGATACTTTTCATAAATTCAATCTCCAATCCATTATTTAATGATAGTACTTCAACCGTTCTACTCGACCGCAACGGAAAACTACTAGGTGCACGTATTGCAGAAGACGGTCAGTGGCGCTTTCAGGAGTCAGATTCCATTCCTTACAAATTTGAAAAATGTTTGATTGCTTTTGAAGATCGGAACTTCTACTATCATTTCGGTTTCAGTTTTAAGGGAATAATTCGAGCATTCAAACAAAACTTATCCAGTGGAAAAAGAAAAAGTGGCGGAAGTACCTTGACTATGCAATTGGTTCGTTTGATGCGCAAAAATCCTCCAAGGAATTATTCTGAAAAGTTAGTCGAAATTTTTCTGGCAACACGAATTGAATTCACTCATTCTAAAAAGGAAATTTTGAGACTTCACGCCTCACACGCACCTTTCGGAAATAATGTGGTTGGGTTGGAGGCTGCTTCTTGGCGTTATTTCAATCGCCCTTCTCACCAATTAAGTTGGGCTGAATGTGCTGTTTTGGCCGTTCTTCCCAATGCTCCAGGTTTGATTTATCCGGGTAAAAATCACTCAAGATTGTTGGCCAAAAGAAACCGTTTGCTGCATTCTCTTCATTCACAAGGTTATTTTGACAAAACAACACTTCAACTTGCACTTGAAGAATTACTTCCCGATAAACCGCTTCCTTTGCCCAATGAAGCACCACATTTCCTAGATCGTTGTATAAAATCTGGAAAAAAAGGTCAAACAATTCATTCAACACTTTCTATTTCGGTTCAAAAAACTGCACAACGACAACTCGAAACTTACTGTTCTAATTTACAAGATCGACTCATTTTCAACGGTGCAATCGTCATTACTGATGTTCATACGGGTGAGCTATTAGCTTATGTGGGGAATACCAAAAATATTAGCGACGAACATTCTCCTTGGGTCGATTGTGCGGCAGCACCAAGAAGTTCAGGAAGTATTTTAAAACCTCTACTTTTTTCCACTTGTTTGGAAAAAGGAATTTTAACGCCCGAAATGTTGTTATCGGATGTTCCTTCTAGTTTTGGGTCTTTTTCACCAAAGAATTTCTCAGGGCAATATGAAGGTGCAATCCCTGCAAGTGAGGCGCTTTCAAGGAGTTTGAATATTCCAATGGTTCATTTGCTGAATGAATTTGGAGTACAAGCTTTTCATAAAGAATTGAGAAATTTCGGTTTGACAAGTATTAAACGTCCCGCCAATCACTACGGTTTATCGCTAATCTTGGGTGGAGCAGAGGTACGTTTGGACGAAATGACTCAGGTTTACAATAATCTTGCCCGCAAGTTGATGGATAAAGAAGTGATTCGCCTAAAGGAATTTAAAAATCAAAACAACAAGAGGAATGGTGGGATTAAAAGTGTTTCCAAATTAGCCATTTATCAAACCTTTCAATCATTATTGGAAGCAAATCGACCTGATGAGGATAATAATTGGAAATTGTTTTCTTCCTCGAGAAAAATCGCTTGGAAAACGGGTACAAGTTTTGGTTTTAGAGATGCTTGGTCGATTGGTGTCACACCGGATTATGTCGTTGGAGTTTGGATTGGCAATGCGGACGGAGAAGGACGTCCTGGTCTTACGGGTGTAAAAGCTGCCGCACCGCTATTGTTCGATTTATTCAGGCAATTACCGGAGAAAAACAAGTGGTTTATGGAGCCAGGTGGTGACACTAAGATTTTGGAAATTTGTACAGAAAGTGGTTTTCCTTCTGGAATAAATTGTTTGAACAAAAAACAAATTAATGTTCCATTGAATGCACATTTTCAGCAACAATGTCCTTACCATAAAATCGTTCATTTGGATGAAACAGAGCGTTTTCGAGTAAACAGTGAATGTGAGAATACATTTAACATGAAGAAAGTGAGTTGGTTTGTTTTACCTGCCATAATGGAAAAGTTTTATCAGCTTAAACATCCGAATTACAAACCTTTACCCGCTTTTCGTGATGATTGTAATCCATCGAATAGTGAAAATACAATGGCTTTTATTTACCCTCGAAATAATGCGAATATCTACCTTCCATTGGAAATTGATGGTTCGTTGGGGAAAGTGATATGCGAGTTAACCTACAAACGCAATTCAAAAAGAGTGTTTTGGCACTTGGACAGGCAATACATCGGCGAAACAATTGATATTCATCAGATTGCAATTCAACCAAGTAATGGTAAACATTTGCTGACCGCGGTGGATGAAGACGGATATTCAAAAACGGTAAAATTTCATATTGTAAAAAGTAAGGCTAAAAAATTGTAAACAGTTGTCAACATCAGTATTAACTTTTGTAACCGAACCTAATGTGGACTTTAGACTTTAATCCTTGTAAAGTTTCATTTAATTGGAACAAATTTTAACTGCTTAAATTGACCAAGAAAACCTTACTTTTGCGCAAAATTTTTTAAATGGCAACTACAGCAGATATTAGAAATGGATTGTGTATTCGTCACAACGAAAAACTATTTCAAATAATTGAATTTCAGCACGTAAAACCAGGTAAAGGACCTGCATTCGTTCGTACCAAAATGCGTCAAATCGAGTCTGGTAGAGTTTTAGATCATACCTTTTCAGCTGGACACAAAATTGATCCAGTAAGAATTGAAAATAGAGAGTATCAGTATTTGTACCAAGAAGCTGATTCTTACGTGTTTATGAATAATGAAACGTTCGAACAAGTAAATATTCCTAATAAAATGATTGAAAAACCACTTTTCCTTCAAGAAGGTATGACGGTCAACATTTTATTTCATGTGGAAGAGGAAACTCCTTTGGTAGTTGAATTACCAATGTATGTTATTTCTGAGGTTACTTACACCGAACCTGGAGTAAAAGGCGATACTGCAACCAACACAATGAAACCTGCAACTATCGCAACTGGAGCGGAAGTTAAAGTCCCTCTATTCATCGACAACGGAGAAATCATCAAAGTTGACACGAGAACGGGAGTTTATGTGGAAAGAGTTAAAAACTAAGGTTATATAATGTGATAATTTGCTAATGTGCTAATGTGCTAATGTGCTAATGTTTTAATTGAATCATTAGCAAATTAGCACATTTTTCACCCAACTTAAAGACCTGATGTCTTAATTTCTTAAAGTCCTAATATCCTAAAGTCCGAACGTCCTAAAATCCACCCAAAAATGAAAAACACAGCCCTTACCCACAAACACATAGCTCTCGGAGCGAAAATGGTTCCTTTTGCAGGTTACAATATGCCCGTACAATACGAAGGAGTAAATATTGAACACGAAACCGTTCGAAATGGTGTAGGAGTATTTGATGTTTCTCACATGGGTGAATTCCTATTAACAGGTCCAAAGGCATTGGATTTAATTCAAAGAGTTACAACAAATGACGCTTCGACTCTAACGATTGGTCGCGCTCAATACAGTTGTTTACCGAATGGAAAAGGTGGTATTGTTGACGATTTGATAATTTACAGAATTAAAGAAGAGCAGTATTTATTAGTGGTAAACGCCTCAAATATTGAAAAAGATTGGAATTGGATAAGTTCGCACAATACCGATGGAGTAGAAATGAAGAATCTCTCGGATGATTATTCTTTACTCGCGATTCAGGGTCCCAAAGCAATTGAAGCAATGCAAAGTCTTACCACAGTTGATTTGTCAGCAATTAAATACTATCATTTTGAGTTTGGTCCATTTGCGGGTGTAGATTATGTAATTATATCGGCAACAGGCTACACAGGGTCGGGAGGTTTCGAAATTTATGTAAAAAACGACCAAGCTGAAAAATTGTGGGATGCCGTTTTTGAAGCTGGTGCAGCTTGGGGAATAAAACCAATCGGACTTGCGGCAAGAGATACCTTGCGCTTAGAAATGGGATTTTGCCTTTACGGAAACGATATCGACGATACAACTTCACCAATCGAAGCTGGATTGGGTTGGATTACAAAATTCACAAAAGACTTCGTAGATGCTGATGTTTTGAAGGCACAAAAAGAACAAGGTGTTTCCAGAAAATTAGTTGCTTTTGAAATGATTGAAAGAGGTATTCCACGACACGACTACCGAATTCTTGATGCCGACGGAAACGAAATCGGGAAAGTGACCTCAGGAACAATGTCACCGAGTATGAAAATTGGAATTGGGTTGGGATATGTTCAAACTTCTTTTTCAACTCTAGATACTGAAATCTACATTGAAATCAGAGAAAAAGGAGTTAAAGCCAAAGTAACAAAATTGCCCTTCTACAAAAAATAATAAACCCAAACACCTTTCTGCTGTTAACAACAGAGAAAACTATTTTGTCAACTCTCCAGTCAACCGAAAAAACAGGACTCGATAAGCACTTTTGGCTTTTGTGTTTTGCTATGTTCTTTTTCATGGCAGGATTCAATTTGATATTACCTGAACTCAACAACTTTATCACCTTATTAGGGGGTGCAGACAAGAAAGGCTTGATAATCATGTTGTTTTCCGTTTCGGCTGGTTTATCACGTCCATTCTCAGGTAAACTATCAGACAAAATAGGTCGAAAAAAAGTGATTTATGGAGGAATAGCGCTTTCATTCATTGTTAGCCTATTATATCCGTTGTCCTATTCCGTTGCTTTCTTTTTGACCTTGAGAGTTATACACGGATTCAGTGCTGGTTTCGCACCTACTGGAGCAACCGCACTACTCACAGATTTAATCCCAAGTACGGCAAGAGGAAAAGCTATGGGTATTTGGGGAACATTTATTTCACTTGGAATTGGCGCAGGACAAGCTTTAGGTTCTTGGATTTATCAAATGGCGGGCTTCAATGTTCTATTTGCCATTGCGTCCGTATTCTCTGTAATTGCCATTCTGATTGTTCACAATGTTCGGGAAACATTGGAAAAACGTCAGAAATTCAAGCCTCATTTATTGAAAGTTAAATGGACAGATGTATTTGAACCCTCCGTGCTTCCAGCGGCTATGGTTATGATGTTAACTGCTACTTGTTCAGGAATAATATTCGTGGTCACACCAGATATTTCAGCGTTTTTAGATATTGAAAACAAAGGATTCTTTTTCGGTATTTATGTTATTGCCACCGTTATAGTTCGACTTTTCACCAGCTCATTATCAGACAAAATAGGTCGTCGCCAAACAATGTTGATTGGTTGTTTAATCTTATTGATTAGCATGATAGTGATTGCAGAAACAAGAACTTATATTGGCTATATTATTGGTGCTTTAATTTTCGGATTAGCGACAGGTGTGAGTAGTCCAACACTATTCGCATGGACAGCCGATTTATCTCATGAAGACAGAAGAGGGGTTGGAGCAGGTACGATGTTTATTGCCCTAGAAATTGGAATAATGATTGGCTCTTTATCAACTGTGTTTACCTATAATAACTCACCTGATAGTGTCCACTTTGCTTTTTCTACAGGAATTGCAACAGCGATAATTGCGATAATCTACCTTATTTGGCATCTGAGAAAAAAACAGTCTGCCTTTTGATTTTATTCGACTAGTCTTCTGTCCAACTTAAATGGCTCAACTTTCACAACCTTTATTTTTCTAAAATCATCATGTTGTGGGTTAAACAAGTAATTGAATTCACCTTTTGTTACAACCGATGGTACCTTCAAAACACACGTATTTTTTTCTCGTAAAAATCGGTCTCCTATTTTTTGAGTCGAATCAGTTGTTGGAAAAACTGACCAATTGGAGGGAAGTTGTTCAACTTCTATTTCTATGTATTCCATATCGTCTGGAATTTCAATGGTCACCATCTGAAAATCATCAGGCATTGTGGAAGCAGAAAAATGAACAAGAACCTCTGCCATAGCGAGCGAACGGTTTTCTGCCGAGTACAACATAAACTGACCTGCTGAATTCCAACGCGCACCTTTGATTGAGGCTCCATAACCACTCAAATCATTTGCATATTGACTTGACGTCAAACGATAAACCAACATACTAAATAAATATACCGTGCTGAATGCGTGTAAGTTCGGAAAGAACCAAATCCCGACCATAAGAGGACGCTAGCAAATCAACAGGACGCTCATTCCCTAAAGCAAAATTGGTAGTGCGAAGCCATCCTTCGTATTTATCTTTGCTTTTGAAAATATCCATCGCTACTTTATTGACTTCAACAATAGAGAGAATTTTCTCGGTATGACTGGATTTGAAGGTGTGGGATATTGCTTCTTTATATCGGCTAAGCGATTTTGTGGATACATCCAAGAAATTAGCCCATTCTAATTCGGTAAATGGACTCAGAGATTTTATTTGTTCGAAAACATTGTGGGATAATCCTTTTTTGATGAGCTGAACTATCTGAAATTTGTCTGTAAAAAATTGATCAAAATTTGGCGCTTTCATATACAAGGATATTGGTTCGTTAACTTCTAAGGATTTTTGCTCCCCTTTACTAAAATTATAACTTTTCTTCTTCACCCCACAAATGTACATTTTTTTTAGACATCTGTCAAATTATTTTATATCCTCTTCAATTATTACATTTACCCAAATTTAGATATGAGAAATTTATCAATCTTCCTTCTCTTTTCATTTGTTCTTTTTGGATGCAAAAAAGAAAAAACATCTTGGCTTACAGATTGGCAAGCGCCAGCAGGATACGATACATTAACTTTCAATAGTCTAGTTAACGATTCTACTTTATCAAATTCTAATAATTTACTCTCTGTTGATTTAACCCGTACACTTTTTAATATTGGCCTCTCGGATATAGTTGCGATTCCTGACACAACGATCAAACAAAACTTTAATCCTGCTTTAAATCTTAACAACATACCTCCTGGATATACCTTCGTGAATCAAATTGAAACTCACGAAATTGAATTAAATCCAATTCAGCTCAGGGAAATTAGGGTTGCGAGTGGAAAAATTAGGGTCAAAGTTTACAATCCTATTTCTACCAAAGCACTTTTTACTGTGCAACTTCCCGGTGTCACCAAAAACGGACAAGTTTTTCAGCAGTCTTATTCCGTTGAAGGTGGGACACCGCAAAATCCTGGCGTACAAGAAGAATTCCTTGATTTAAGTGGATATTCCATTAATCTCGCAGGACCACAAGGTATTGCCTACAACAAAATTCAATCGAAACTCACCATCCAAACTGACCCAAATGGAGGAGAAATTTCAATTAGCACTTCCAATAACTTTCGATTCGAGGCCACATTTTCCGAAATTAAAATGGACTACGCAAGAGGATATTTTGGAAATCAAATCATTGAAGAAAATAGCAATTTTGAAATTCCTTACCTCAATAAAATCATTAGCGGAAACATTGAATTACCCGAAACATCCCTACAAATTCAAATTGAAAACGGTTTAAAAGTGGCAATGCGAGGACGAATTTTAGGTGCTTCAAACACAAACACACAGAACCAAACCGTCAACCTCAGTGGTCAAGCCTTAAACAGCGATTTTATTTTATCTCCAGCAACAGGAAATTCGGCAACCTTGAATCCATCCCAACAGATTATTTCTTTCAACGGAAACAACAGTAACATCAAAAATTACCTTGAAAATCTCGGACACATTCACAACTTACAGTATCGCTTCCAACTAAATCCATGGGGAAATACAGGTGGAGGTTTCGATGAAATATTTGCAAATTCTAAGCTTAAACTTACCCTCAAAGCCCAACTTCCACTTTCCTTGAACAGTAACGGATTAACACTGAAAGACACTTTTAATTTAGACTTAAGTCAGGATATTGAAAGAACGCATATACAATCGGGTAACTTAGTTTTAAATTATTCAAATGCTTTTCCGTTCAGTGCTGATTTAACGCTTTATTTGGCAGATGAAAATGGAATTGTTTTGCACACCGTTATTCCAACAGCATCCTTACTTTCCTCTGTTCTTGGTGTAGCAAACAACAACGGAATAATGGTCAAAAAAGGGCAACTTTCCATACCATTAAACAAGGAAGTAATTTCCGATATTGGCACTATCAAAAAAGTGATTGTTGAAGCGCGATTCGACTCTCCAAATGAAACAAGTTCGCAAAACATTCAACAACAAGTATCTCTCGGTGCTTTTCTAGCCGTGAAGATTAAAGCTCAATTCCAAACTAAAATAATTCTGTAATGCGTTTAATTCTAAGCATTTCAATCTTTTTGATTACCTCAAATCTTTTTGCGCAAACTTTCTTTCCTTATAAAGTGGACAGTGCAAAATGGAGCGGTCACCAACTTTCGTTAAACGGAACTTTTGATTACTCGGCAACAAGCCTCCCTTTTACATTTGTTTCAAAATTCCTATTCGGCGGAGCTATTGATGAACAATTAAAAAATGATGTATTCGATCGACACAACGGAAATAACAGATTCGGACTTGAAGCATACACCGAACTGCAATATTCTAACTACAACGTTAAACTTTTTGGAGATGAACGATTTGGTATGCTTTTTCAATTGGGAATGCAGAACTTTAACCAAATTCATTACTCTAATGACGCTTTCAAACTCGCTTTTTTCGGGAATCAATCTTTCGGAACTGAAGAAGCTAAATTAGATCAGTCTTTTCTCAATACTTCAACATTCAGTAAAATTGGTTGGGGACTTTTGGATAAAAAAACGCATTCTTTCTTTGCTATCAATTTAGTACAACTCCAAAATTTAGGACAAGTTCAAGTGAATTCAGGACGCTTACTTTTGACACCTGATGAGGATAGCTTGAATTTCCTTTACGATGGTTCTGCTGTTTTTGCTAACAATAATAATTTCATCAAAGGTTTAGGTTTGTCTGTAGATTTTAATATCATTTTTCGTGCAAACGCCGATGATTCAAGTCGATTCAATGTTCCGTTTCAATTCTCAGGAAGAAATTTAGGTTGGGTACATTCACTCGGTACATGGGAAAAATATGAGGCCAAAAACTTCTTCCCTTTTGATGGTTTTGCCCTATCGGATGCTATTTCAGCAAGTAATTCCTTGATTAATACAGACAAAATTCTTGACACTTTGAATGTTGAAAAGACTGCCGTAAAAAAAGGATATTTTCTTCCTGGAACTCTTCAAATTGCTAAAATCGTTGATATAAATTCACCTAAACTTTTTCAGACATTCTTTGGTTTACGCGCTTATTTAGTTCGTGATGTGCTTCCATACACTTTTATAGGGGGCGACTACAAAGCAGCAAAAAACTTTCATTTAGGAGCGCACGTTGGTTTCGGAGGTTTTACTTATTTCCGTGGCGGGTTGTACGCTAACTATCAGACAAATAACATTAATATCGGTTTAGCAGCAGAAAACTTATATCTTAAAAATGGATTATGTACTTCAATTCGTTTACAATGGGCATTCTAAAATATTTCTTGGTATTACTACCGTTTTTCGGGGCGACACAAGCGCCTTTTTTAAAACTTTATGCAGGCAACGGATTCGACCGCGGTGAAGGTGTGGTTCAACTCGAAGATTCATCCTACATCGTCACAGGAACATCTGGAAGTTGGGGCGGAAGTACGCAAATATTCCTTATGAATGTTGATAGCTTAGGAAATTACAAATGGAGTAAACAATATGGAGGTGAAGAATCTGAAGAAGGCAGAAGAGTACTCTACAACAAGGATTTAGGTTTATTTGTAGCTGGAACTTCGAACTCTTACGGAAATGGAGATTTCGATGTTTACCTTTTCAATACGGATAAAAACGGGGTGTTTAATTGGCACAAAAACTATGGTGATGCCGATCACTGGGAAAAAGTTAATGATGCTGTAATGACTGCTGATTCAGGAATGTTTATCGTTGGTGAAAAATTAAAATTAAACGGCGGAAACGTGGATTGGTATATGTTGCGAACCAACAAAAATGGCGACACCCTTTGGACAAAATCTTGGGGCGGAACTGGAGAAGATCGCGCCAATGCAGTCATTGAAAAAGATGGAATTTACTGGGTTGGTGGAGAAGCCTATATTACTCAAAATGATGTTGTTCGTGGAATTGTTTTGAGAATAAACGATAATGGAGAAATTATAAGTGGCGACACTTTAAACGATTTGAACAGAAAGTACGCTATTACAGGGCTCGCTAAAGGTGTGGATAGAATATATTTTTGTGGATATAGAGAAGTTAGTGCTGGTGTATTTGACGCTTATACAGGATCTTTAAATTTTGATGGTTCACTCATTTCTCATTACACAATCACGAACACCGCAAATCAAGATATTTTCGATAAAGTAATTTATTCCCCTTCCAATAACGCAGTTCTAATAGCATATAGAACCTTAAATCCAGGTACATACCAAGACGAGTTTGACAATTACTTTGCATTTTTTGACCCTACCAATGTATTCTGGCTCAACAACTTCCGTGCAATGAACAATGAGGGACGTGATCAAACTAATCAAATGATTCAAACGATTGATGGTGGAATTTTAGCTGTAGGTTTTAACACTAACACTGGACTCGCGGATTTTAGCGTGAATGGAGGTTCAAATGTTTTCCTTTTCAAAGTGAGTAATCAAAGTGAATTTCCTGTAACACAAGGAGTTTACGACCTTAATCAGTTGGTTTTTACACAAGAAATTGAACCTGTAAAATTGAAAATTTATCCCAATCCTGTTTTTAATAATTTAAAAATTGAAACGAATACAGCCATTCAAAACGCTCAACTTACTGATTTACAAGGAAAAACATTCTGGACCGGAAACATTGAAAATCAAACTAACATAAATTGCGAAAATCTTTCATCTGGCGTTTACTTGCTAAAAGTTAGAAATCAGATTTTTAAGATAGTGAAGAACTAGTTTAATCTTATCAAAACAGTGACTTGATGAAATATTATTTTTTTGTACTAATACACATTTCTATAATTTCAGTTTTCAAAGCTCAAAACTGTCCAATCCTGCCTCATCCACAAGTATATAAAGCTCAATCTGGTTTTCTTGAATTACCCGAAACTTTGTCGATGAGCACAACGGGAATTCCAACCGAGGTAATTCGACAAATTCTGGCTTTTTCAAAATGGTACCCCTCCCCTACTCTAAAACGTGATGACAAGGCTGAACAGCTGCTAAGCATTAAAGAGTTAAAAAATGGGGTAAATGACTCCTATTCAATAACTATTCAGGATAAAATTGATATTACCTACACCACCAAAGCAGGATTGTTCTACGCTTTTCACAGTCTTTTTCAGTTGATGGAAAAAACAGAAACGGGATTTAAACTTCCAAAATGTTTCATTTCAGACTACCCCAAATATGAATGGCGCGGCTTGCATCTCGACGTTGCACGACATTTTTTCACCGTTGACGAAATCAAGCAGTTTCTCAATTTAATGTCGCAATACAAATTCAATCGTTTTCACTGGCATTTGACCGACGACCAAGGTTGGAGAATTGAAATTAAAAAATACCCCTTGCTCACAAAAGTTGGAGCTTGGCGCGATAGTACGGTCGAAAATCATTATTCCACTCACCCAAGAACGTATAAAAAACACCGTTACGGCGGATTTTACACCCAAGAACAAATTACCGAAATCGTCAAATATGCTGCTGACAGACACATCACTGTTGTACCCGAAATCGAAATGCCCGGACATTCCCGTGCTTTATTGGCTGCCTATCCAGAATTGAGCTGTACGGGACAAAAACAAGGTGTTCCGGGATTGTGGGGCGTTTTTGACGATATTTTATGCAGTAAAGACGAATCAATCACTTTCATGCAAAACATTCTTGAAGAGGTTATTACACTTTTTCCTGGGGAATACATTCATATCGGTGGGGATGAAGCGCCAAAGGTGAGATGGGAAAAATGCCCGAAATGTCAATCGGTTATTAAAGAAAATAATCTGAAAGACGAACATGACTTACAAAGCTATTTCATTTCAAAAATGGATAAGTATCTAACTTCAAAAAGCAAAAAAATGATTGGTTGGGACGAAATTCTTGAAGGTGGTTTGTCTCCAAATGCAATTGTAATGTCTTGGCGAGGATTTGAAGGTGGAATTGAAGCTACCAAACAAGGTCATCAAGTGATAATGTCGCCGGGTTCGCACTGCTATTTTGACTACTACCAAGGAAAATCAAAACAAGAACCGCTTGCGATTGGTGGTTACACTCCCCTGGAGAAAGTGTATTCTTTCAATCCAATTCCAAAAGAAATGTCTCCTCAAATGGCAAGTTTTGTTTTGGGTGCGCAAGCCAATCTTTGGACGGAATACATCACCAACTTCGATCATTTGCTTTACATGACCTATCCACGGGCAATTGCTTTGAGCCAGGTGCTTTGGTGCGACAAAAAACCCGATTACGAAGCCTTTAAAAAAGTTTTACAAGAGAAACATTGGCAACTTCTGACAAATAAAAAAGTGAATTTCTCGAAAAGTTATCTCCGTCCGACCAAGAAAATAAAGCGTACAAAAAAAGGTATCGCATTGACATTTGAATTTGAAAAAGCAGACGAATTGGTAATTTGTAAAGACCAAGCAACAAACACCGAAACATCATTAGGAAAAAATCAAGAGCTTGAAATTCAAAGATCATCCAAAGGCGAGACAAAATCTTTTAAGTTGTTTTCAGCTTGTTGCACCGATGATTGGACTGTAAACAACCATTTGGCTTTGGGCGCAAAAATCATTTACAAAACACAACCTGCCCCACAATTTAACCCCGACGACGTATTGTTGGTGGATGGAGAATACGGCGCACGACCATGGAGAGGTCATTAATGGGTAGGGTTTAACGTTTCCAATGTGGAATTCAGTATCGAATTAACAAAAAAATCAAAATTCCGTAAGGCTGAGTTGTCCTTTTTAAAAGAAAGTGGATCATGGATTTACCTTCCACAAAGCATTGAAATCACGACAGATTCAAAAAGCAAACCAATCATTTTAGATTTAAGAAATAATGAAAACGAAAAAGTGACCATTTCAGGAAACTTTAAAGGCAAACAAATTCATTTCAAAATTTCCAACTTTGACAAAATACCAGAAGGTTCCCCTGGTTCCGGAAACTCTCCATGGACATTCCTCGATGAAATTCGGGTTTTGAGGTAGAACCGATGTACGCTACCAACTTTCCACAAGCGTGACATTTCATAGTCATTCGTCAGTTTTATTTCCTGTGGAATACAATCAAAACATGTATTTTTAGTTTTTTGACCTAAAGCAATGTTATTTTAATACTAACCCAAAAATGAAGCACAACTTAAAAATCTTAGCAAGCGTGTTTTTACGTTTTTTAGTATTGCTTTTCCTGCTTCGCGTCATTTTTTTAACAGTTAACAGAGAAATGTTCGCCAATTTTAGGTTAGAAGACTGGTTTATTGGTGCTTACATTGACGCAGCAACTTTAGGCATGACCCTTTTCCCTTTTGTTGTATTATTTCTTTTTCCACTTCCATCCATGATGCATTCATGGCGTTCTAAATTAATGGTAGGTTACGTACTATTATTAGCTTTTCTCTTCATTGTCAGTGGATTTATGGATACGGCTTATTTCTCATATCTCGGAAAACGAGTGAGTTTCGGTTATCTCATTTTTATGTTTACCAATCCTGATACGAATGCAGTTGCGGGTGATTTCATCATGGAATTTTGGTGGCTGTTACTGCTTTTAGTTTTTGTGATTTACAGTACTTACCGATGGTTAATTCGACCTTTTAAGATGGAATGGATTCCTGTTAATTCCATTTCCTCTTGGGCGGCTTTGGTTGTTTTTACGGCACTTTCCATTTTTGTTGGGAGAGGCGGATGGCGATTAAAACCTGTACATACGGTTGACGCGGCTGGAATGACCTCACTGGAAAATAGTTATGGAGTTGTAAATTTACCTTTTGTCTTACTCAAAACTCAAGATTTAAGTGGCATAAGATTGGAGGAAGTTATACCCGAAGAAGAAGCTCTTAGATTGACAAGAGTTTCTCGTGTTTTGGGAAAGAAATCCATTTTACCAAAAGGAACAAATGTGGTCATTTTGATTTTGGAAAGTTTTAGTGGATACTATGTCGGACCCGAAGAAAAAGAAAGTTTCACACCTTTTTTGGATTCATTAAGCCAAACAAGTTTGTATTTCCCATACGCACTCGCCAATGCCAGCACGTCTATGGATGCAATTCCTGCCATCACCTCAGGATTGCCAACTTGGATGGAAGAAACTTTTATTTTGTCTGAATTTAATGTCAATTGCTTTGAGGGCTTACCAAGAATTTTGAAGGAATACGGTTATTCTTCATCATTTTACCACGGTGCAAAAACGGGATCTATGTTTTTTGATTCTTTCGCAAAAACTGCCGGATTTGATGTGTATTCGGGAAAAGAACAGTACCCCGACCAAAGACATGACGACGGGAATTGGGGAATTTGGGATCACCATTATTTACCATGGTACGCACAACAACTTTCACAACACAAACAACCTTTCGTTTCAACTACTTTCACGCTGTCCTCACATCACCCATTTTTCGTTCCCAAAAGCCATGAAAAATTATTGCGTAAAGGTTCCGACCCTTTAATGAGAACAATCAACTACACAGATATGTCGCTGCGAGATTTTTGGACAATGGCAAAAAAACAAGCTTGGTTCAATAACACACTTTTCATTTTCGTGGCGGATCATGTTGGACCAACACAACGAACGGACAAAAAAAAACTTGTTGATTTATTTGAGATTCCTATTCTCATTCACCATCCAAAAATGGACTTGTCAGCATTGAAAAAAGGTGAAGAATTTCAGCAAATCGATATACTTCCAACAGTCGTTGATGCTTTAGGAGTAAATAGAAAAGTTAGTTGCTTCGGACGCTCCTATTTTTCAGAACGAGGTCGTCCTAAATGGATTTACAGAAATGGACAAGTATATAGATATGAGTCAAATAAAGCATGGAAAGTCCGAAAAAGCACACCAAAACCAGACGAAAGATTCGCACTTGCACAGCTACAACTTTATCAGAAATACTTGATGGAGAACAACTTGTGCCCTTGAATAGTATGGTGATTTAAAACCGATAAAACACCCCAGTCTCAAATCCAATGTTCAAATAGTTGTTTCGACTAAAGGCACCATCAACAATTGGACTCAAATTGCGACGAATAACGGGAGAGAAACCAACACCAAAACCACTTTCTGACAAGTAACTTAATTGTATTTGCGCGGAAATAACTGGCGAAAATCCATTGTTTTCGATAAGCGTAATCTCATTTAAATTTGGAGAAAGATAACGTCCTAAACTGCGCTTTGCCCACGAAAAATGCACACCTACAAGCGGTTGAATGGCAAATTTTCCCCGACTTTTTTCGTAACCAAGGTAAAGCGGAATACTCAAATAGGTAAATCTATTTTCGCCAAAAATAGCTGCGTCTTCATAGCGAATTTGTTCTCCAAATTGAAACATTGAAAAGCCAGAACCGAAACTAAAATGCTTGTATTTAAACAATTGGTAAAAACTAAAGTCTATACTGGAAATCGAACGTTCTTCCTTCTCTCTTTTTTCTCGATACAAACTCGGGTCTGTACCTGCACTGAGTAAAACTTGGGAATTGTGTACATCAAAACTTGAATTAACATAACTCAAACCAAAGCCAACTCCCGTTTGAAATTTCCATGGTTTTAGAACAATAACTTTGGAATTTTCATTTAAAACTTCATTGCTGACTTTCTTTTCCTCTGGTTTTTCGTCCAGTTTGGTCGTTAAGGAGTCTGATTCTGAATCCAATTTTTCAATGGTTAAAATGGCAGTTAATTCCTCAGTTTTTAAATTTTCACTCTCATTGGAAGGCCTTAAGTCAAATGGGGAGTTTTGATTAGTATCCTGTTGAATAATAGTGCTTTCACGAAAAGTGGAAGTTGATTTATTTTGAAAATTGTTAATCAATGACAGAAAATTGTCAGGAAGGAAATTTTTAGTTTGTGTTTTGGTTGTCTGAATCAAATTTTCGGTTGATGGCTTTATTTCTTCTTTCGTTAGATTTTCTGACTTCGAAATTTGAGCTTTTTGAAGTTGTGGTGAATTTTTCTTTGGTTCAACTTTCGACTGAACTACCGCCGCATTTGATTTAGGTGTGGAAAGTTTCCATGCAGCAAAACCACTTGCAAAAAGAACAAAAAACACACCTAACCAAAGTCCAATCCCTTTTCTTCTTTTCGTTTTTTGGTTCAATTTCTTTTCAAGATCTTCCAAAAATACCGCTGGAATTTCTTCATTAAAGTCTGGCGCGAACAAGTCACGCAATTTGTCATTCATGAATTCTTGTTGCATGATTCAATTCGTTTAAATAAGCTGATTTCAAATATTTTCTTGCCATTTTCGTGTGCCATTTGGAAGTTTGTTCAGAAATTCCAAGTTGCTCACCAATTTCTCTGTGGGAATAGCCATCGACAGCAAAAAGCATAAAAACTACTCGCGTTGACTCAGGGAGATTCTCCACTAATTTCTTTAAATACGCATCGTTGATTTCATCTTCTACCTCCGCAGATGTTGAAGCGGAAAGAGGAATGTCGTGGTCCATGGCAAACAATTCGTTGTAATGTTTGCTCCTGCGGAAATGGTCAATCACTTCGTTGGTTGTGATTCGTTTAATCCAACAAAAAAAATAATTGCTTTCGTTGTAGTTTTCTAAACCCTTGATAATCTTCAAGTAAGCATTGTTTACCAAAGAAACTTGCTCATCCTGATTGGTGTGATAACGACGAACAGTTGCAACCAAAACCGGAAAACATAAACGGTACAATTCCAGTTGAGCCTTTCGGTCTTCTTTACGTACGCGTTCAAGTAAGTTTTGATCAGGTGCTTGCATTCCTCCAATTTAACGAAGATTTAAAGGCTTAGGTGGTGCAAATTACACTGAAAATACCAACGAATTAAAATAAATCGAAATTGAATTTGTTTGAATGAAAAAAGTTTTCTATATTAAAGATTTTTGTAAAATAACTTATGTTAGAAAACTCACTTTTTAACGCTATCCTACTCGGTTTTGCCGTAGGGGATGCACTTGGACTTCCTTTTGAATTTTTGGAATCTGATGAAATTGATTTTAAGTATTCCGATGATATGCAAGGGAATGGGACTTATGATCAACGGACAGGAACATTTTCAGATGACACCTCAATGCTCTGTTGCACGATTGAAGCATTAATTGTTGACAACTCATCGCGAAGAATAGCAGAAAATTTTCTAAAATGGAAAAACCAAAACTATTGGACGGCAAATGGAGAAGTTTTTGATATCGGTAATACAACCAAAGTGGCACTCAATGCTTTTGAGAAAACAGGTGATTTGACAGGTTCTTCAACCAATAATGAATTCGATTGTGGAAATGGCTCTTTGATGCGTATTTTACCTTTACTGCCATACACTATGAAGATGAACATGGAAGATAAATTTGAATTCATCCAGCGTGTTTCTTCAATTACACATGGACACATTCGTTGTACGATTGCCTGTTTTATATACCTTGAGTTGGCAGAAAAGATTTGTAAAGACGATACAGGAAGTAAGAGTATTATTTACAGTAGAATGCTTCAATCAGTTGGTCCATTTTTAAATTCTAAAGAAGTAACAAAAAATGAAATGCATCACTTTGAAAATGTTTTTACAAGACCACAAGGTATTCCAAAAGTTGAGTTATCTAATTCTGGATATGTGGTTGATTCCTTGATTTTAGTTCTACATTGTTTCATGAGGTATAACCGATATGAAATGGGGGTATGGTATGCTATAAGTTTTGGTGGAGATACGGACACCAATGCTGCACTTACCGGTGCACTTTACACGTTGAATGGAGGAACGAAGGAAATTCCAGAAAGATGGTTAACGCCGCTTATTAAAAAAGAAGAACTGATTGAGTTAGCCAAGCGATGGAGCGACTCGTTGAAATAGCACCAACAAAGACTACATTGAATTTTAAATGCAGTTAAAAGAAAATAGTTGAGTCCACTCCGAAAAGTAAGATTTCAATCAAAATCGACGCGGAGTGAATTTTTAACCGGAGTTAACTGATTGTTAATGAGGATTGAAAATTTTAACGACAAGGAAGAGTTTGGAAGAAAGGGACTTTTCGGAGTGGACTCATAGTTGTAACCCTAAAATAGAAATACATCATGGAAAAACAAAATCAAATCAAACTAACTGAAGAAATCATCGAAACTGCCTATCGATTATTAACGCACAAACTTGCCTTCGGAGGACTCACATCACGAAATGAAAGTTCCTTTCAATTGGAGTTTGGACACATACTAAAAACACTCGGACAACTGTATGAATTTAAGCTAGAGGATAAATTTCACCTTGAATTTGAAACCTACATTTCGCTCAATCAAACCATTTTAAAAAGCAATTCTACCAGAGCTCGGATTGATTTATTGCTCAAATATCAAGATACGCAGAACACAACAACAGCAGCAATTGAATTAAAGTTTTTCAAAAAAGAAAACCACAGAGAGTCGAACAATCGCTACGATGTTTTTAAAGACCTTGAAAATCTTGAATTGTATAAAAAACACAACATTGATATTTGTTATTTTCTTCTTGCAACCGACCACGCACTTTATTACAACCAAGAAAATTATTCATCGGATACCGCTGAATTTGATTTCAGAAATGGAAAAAGCTACCAAGCTGCCACTGTTTTGAATTACAAAACCGAAAAACCTTATGGCCCTGCTATTTCGTTAAACCAAGACTATGATTTTGAATGGGATAAGATAGGAGATTTGTATTTTTTGAAATTGAGGGTTTGAGACGAGTTACAACAAATAAATTAACGAAGTACTTTTGCGCTATTGCGAGCTAGATACCATGGCAATGGTGATGGTTTGGGAATATTTTGTGGAAGTGTTATTTTAATTGATAGTCTATTGAAGTATAGATTTCAACCATCTACCTCTTTTTAACGTAGCATCGCTTCCTGTAAAATCAATTTTAGGTGTAATTAACAAGTCTTTTGATTGTTCATTAAAACAATTTAAATAATCATTACTCAATAAATTTAAAATCTTAAAGTCGCTTTTATACAATTCCATAATTATATTGTCAAGTTTGCCTTTCCAAAACTTTTGTGCAAAATTATGAGAGTTATTTATTGTGTCATTCATTGCCAAATCATAAAGTGGAATGTAATCATCTGCTCTTATCATCCCAAAAAGCGCGGAAACAATATAAACTTTTTGTAAAACTTCAATTGACCAATCTTTTGAACAGGCAGCATGTTTATTATAAAATCTACCTTCAGAATAAACTAAATGTGCTAATTCTGATTTAGAAAAGTTGATATTATTAGTAATTGACTTTTCTTTTCTTAAATGCACTGTTTCTGGATTTGCAATTAATTTAATTAAGTTCATTCTATGGTCTTTCAATTCATCATTAAAAGATAAATTTTCAAGTTTAAAAGGTTTATTGCTCAATTCGTTTTCATTTATTTTACTTGAAGAACAGGTTATAAGAAAAACATTTTTAGGATCTTTCTCTACAATTGACTTTAAGGGATTTTCTTTAGTTTTTACTGAGATTGTTTTACTTGTTATTTGTTGAATAGCTTGTTTAAAGTTATCAGTATTAAATGTTACGGTAAAATCATTAAAATTTCTATCTTCTCCTTTTATCTTTCCGCCGCAATCAAGAGCACTTCGCATTGTATTACAAATTGCTGGAAGTCTATTATTCCACAAAATGGAATTATCAATATCGACACATTCAGTTTTAACCATTCGAGCAGAAATTTCTTGATTTCCATTTTGATAGATATTCAAAATTGCTCTCAAAATAATCGGTTTTAAAGGATTGTTTGCATTGGCAATTTTATCATTCAAACAATTGATATTCATACTTTTTATTTTTAAATTATTGGGCAAACTCTAACTGTGATTTCTTCGATATTATTTTCCTGCATCCAATTAAAAATAATTTCTGATCTTTTGGTTTTATTATCTGAAGATGTATTACTGAAATAAGTATAGATATTTTGACCATCTTGATTTTTTCCTGTCGTTCGTTGCCATTTTTCAAATTTGGTATTGCTATCGTTGGAATTCCAAATATCAATTTTGCACTTCCCTTTGGGTAATTCATCAATTCCTCTTGTGACGATAGATATATCCTGATTATTTAAAACAAAAAACATGATATAATCTTTTTCCTCTGTTATAACTTGATGTTGGAATGACGGAGCATTTTCAGTTGGTATATTTATTTTTTCCAAAACAGAATTATCCTCTCCCTTACAATTTAGCCTAAACCTAGTGTTTTGATAAACAAAAGCTCTTCGGCTTTTATAAATACGTGTAGGATTACCCTGCAAAGAAGCGTTTGGATTGTTTTTTAGATTTAAAACCGGTTTAAACCCATTAATTAAAATAAACTCATCACTATCGATTAGATTTTTATCGTCTGAATATTTTACATAAAAAATTCTCATATTCGATTTCATAAATGAATTAACAGCCTCTTCTGTATTTGGAAGAATTAAATCTTCACATAAAACTGAACCAAGACCAGCCCTCAATGTAGAAAGTGTACCGTGGCAAATATTAGATTCCGAATGATTCTGTAAGATATGCCATTTAAATCGATCATATAAGTTGCTTTTTCCTTTCTTACCAGTTCCCGTTGTCCCCAAATAAACCAAATCATATTTCCCGCCACCTATTTCTTTTGTGTAACAAGGATCAATTGGTTTTATATCAACATACTTGCTCAACTGATTATACCCGCCTTGTTTCATAAACCAAAAGTAAATTCCTTTTGATTTTATCGTCGGAATTTCATCTATATGTGGACGGAATGATTTAGTTAGGTTTTCATCTAACCATTTTTTTAGTTCAGTAAAATTCATTTCAGTGTTTAAGTGCATAGCTTTTCTTTTTATAAATATATCCATTTTTTTCAAAAATCATTTTTCCCAGAAAATTCCTCCTTCAACCAACACGAAAAAACACCTTTTTCATCTTGGTAGCAATAAAGATCGTAAGCGCCAATGGAACATACCAAATAATTATCTGTATTGAATTCAGAGAAACAAAGCCCACTTTTTTCGGTCACAAACTCATATACTTGTGAAAAAAAATGCAATTTGTGAATGGGAATGAGTTCACAAAATTGATGTTCAAATTTTTCCCTTCCCAAAATGTTCAGACAATCGGAAATTATTTCGTTGGCATAATTTAAATTTCTACATTTCTCTCCGCGCTGAAGCTTCTTGGTAATAAATGTTTGTGCTTTTAAGTAATAAAAATTAGGGTCAATTTCTTGAATAAATTGTCTCGGAATAAAATCATGATTGATCGGATTTTCATAATAAATGTATCGCTGACAATCTAATTCTAGCAACTCAAAAAAATGCGCCTCATTAAATAGCGTATTTTCCAAAATTCTATTGCGAGCAAAATTCAAAGAACGTTCGAAAAAACGCTCAGTTTTCTTGCTAAAAAAAGATGTTTCTAATAATGCAAAAGTGTTATTCGCCTCAAATTCAATAAAAAATAGAGGTTTTCCAATTTCATCGTATTGGAAATAGGTTTGTTTTTTCTTTTCCATTTTTATAAATCAGTATAAGGTCTAAATTCATCAACATTTCTAAAGTGATAAGTACCATTTTCCCCTTTAAATTGGTAACATTCTTCATTTTGAAAACGAAATAAAGTTAAAGCACGCAAAGACACATCCTTATTTGTATAAACATACATGGTTTTTGGGTCATACCCCAATGATTTTCCAAAATCTCCCCTTGCAGCATAATCAATAAACCAATCATTATCAATTTGATGGGTATCAATTCTCCAATAATCATATAATCTCAATGGTTCATTTCCATAAATAGTACCTAATTCATCATCATAATCTCCAATTAAAACAAATGGATACCAATGATAAGTTGGTTTTGATAATAAATTATGTGCAAAAACTCCATTAGGAATAATTGAATTCTCCCGATTATGGATTAATAATCCAAATTCTAAAATTCCTTCACGATTGGCTGGATGAGCCACATGAAAGAGGAAGCGATTTGTTTTGATTTTTGTAATTGGTAATTTTTCCATTGTGTAAAGCCGTTAAAGTGAATAACTTTCCAGTCTGACCTATATCAGTTACTGGATAAACTTTACACATTTTGTGTGTGGGATTTAAATATATAACAGTTTTTTGGAAATTCCAAATTTTCATTTCCAATTTTTTTATAAAGAGCATATTGCCTCGTCTATATACAGCTAAAAACGAACTATATGATGAATACAAAAGGCTTTGTTTTTTATCAAATTTCTTTTTTTTTTGGGGTTGAATAAAAAAAAACTTGTTTTCTAAAAAACTTTCTTATATATTTAAGTTTTTCGTTAGTACTTCGAGTCAAAACCTGTTTGATAATGCCAATTAAAATTCGCTTTACCGCGCTGAAGATACTTGTGTAAATTTCGATTAAGTGTATCGTTTGTTTTTAATAATTAACTAAAATCTAAATTATGCAAAATGATGTAAATGTGGACATTAGATGTTCTCAAAAAAAAATTTATGCCCTAAAATTAAATGCTTTGTTTATGGGTTTATTTTCAAGTTCTCAATTTTTAATTTTAACTCTTAAGCCTCTGAGTTATGTTTCAGTTTGGACATTTGTTGGAATATTGCTAATGGCTGTTGGTATGTTGTTATCGTTCTTTTTTACACTAATTCAATTAAGAATAGAGCTTAAAATTTTGAAAATCAATGAGCAATTATTTCATGATTTAAAAAAATGATTATCCATATTCGGACAATGATATTAAAATATGTCATCGTCGGTATTACTGTATGTATTTACAATGCAGTATAATTCGATTTTTTTACTGATTTTATTAAAAATTAAATTTTAATTTATGGGATTATTAAGGTCTTTGTTCAATTTATTTGCTGGGTTAAGTCTTTTTGTAATGGCATTTGTATTCCTTTACTGGTATATAAAAATGCATTTCAATAAAAAATGGTTTTGGATTTTTTGGTTGAATTCTTGTATTTCTGTTTATCAATGCGTTGACCATAATAGAAAAATGAGAGAGAGAGAAGCTTATGATAACATGACTGGTGCTGAAATATGGGAAAGAAATATGAGAGGGTATTGAATTAAACTATAGGTGATTTTAAACACGACATTTGAAATTAAACCAGACGCCATTCAAATTGTTAAATATAAAATTACTCAGGGGCTGCTGAAAAAGTCATCTATCCGCCGCGGATAGATTTCGGAGCAGACTCATTTATCAAATTTATGGAAACAAGAAACCCTTTAATTCTCCTGCTGCACATCCTCGGACAAGAAATCCTCCTCCTCTGGTTTACGTTTGATGCGTCCTACAACGGTTATTGCAAGCAACATTACCATTCCTGCTAAACTCAAACTTTTTCCTGTTCCGAGAAAGCGGTGCTCGTAGGTCATTTCCACTTCATGTTCGCCTTTTTCAATCAAAACTCCTGTCATTCCGTTGAACATGGAAATGTGAGTGCGTTTTTTGCCATCCACCACAATTTTCCATCCTTTATCGCGAGGAATTGACAAATACAAAATACCGGTTTCTGTCATATCAATTTTCCCTTTGATTTTGGTGTCGGAGAAAGAAGTTATTTCTAAAGTGTCACGCAATAAATCCCTTCTAAGTGTATCTAATTTCTGGAAAGTAAATTGGGCCATTGGTAAGGTGTCACGTAACTTGTATCGACTTAATTCCTTCACTTTGTAGGCGTAGGCATCGTCCACAACAGCGGTTTGGTAAGCCACAAAATCCAATTGTACTTGTGGTAATTTTTTAAAATCACTGTAGGACATCCACTTGTTGTACACGAAACCTAAAGGCAAGAAATACTTGTTTCTGAAAACGGTAACATCACCAATTTTCGTAATCGAATCGTGGGTATAAATCCAATTCGGGTTGCGTTGTTCCTTAGCGAGTGAATATTTCACACTGTTAAGATTTTCCAATAACGGTCGAGCATTTAATCCAGGAATCCAACGCGCTTCAAATTCATTGGTATCGCTGATGATGCGCATACCCTTGAAATAATCCACATAACTTTTTTCAGCGAATGAATTGTATTGCGATGTCCCGTAAAAATCTTGCACCAAAGCGTCATTCAATCCATAATGCATTGCTGGAGAGGAAGTATAGTACTTACTAATTCTGAAAAAACCTTTGTCTTCTTTCTGGATTTTCGCCAAAACCTGACGCGAATGGTCGTTGTAGCCAATTTTATCTTTCCATTCTTCTGCTGTAACATAAGACCTTCCATTCACAGATGTGTCTGATGTGAGCAACAATTCTCCGGCGATTACCAAACTTAAAATTCCAGCCAAAACAAAGTGGTTCTTCGCGAAATTGTGCGCCAAAATAAGGCCAGCAACGATTAAAAGGAAGAAATGAACCATTCCAACCACACCCGCATCCTTCACCTCCCCATCGAAATAGGAAAAGTTGAAAAGCGCAAGAAGCCCTACAACGGTTATTCCAAGCGGCAATAAATTAACCTTTCCTTTTTCTTGAATAAATTGCCATGCTTTGGCTGCAAAAAGTATGAAAGTGAAAACCAAAATCAAGGAATAAGCGCGGTAATAATCTCCTGTAAACAACCAAAAAGCGCGTCGGAAAAAAGGATAAATCAAGGGAAGTAACCAAAAAGCGAGAAAAATTCCATAAGCCCATTTTTCCTTTTTAGATAAATGTTGGAACAAAAGAGGTGTAAGTAACAAACTCCAAATTCCAGTGTAAATCATGGGTGATTCCAAGGTGTTTTGCCAACCTTTAAAATCATTTCCAACACCTAAAGAATTGTTACTGAACAAACGGTGAATTACAGAGCCAAATTCTTGTGCAGAAGAAAGTTCAAAAACAGGTTTATTTCGTAATCTAGTGGCGTAGGAGTAATCCCCTGAACCACGGGGACTTTCCAATAATTGCACAATATTCTCCATTAAAAACGGCGCTGAAATCAACAAACCTGCTACTGTCCAAAGAAATAAGGTTCCGATGAGGTAAATTACACGAGTCAAAGTGGGACGTAAAGTGTAAACTCTTAAAATCATGTAGGCCAAAAGAAACAAACCGTACAAATACAAATTGAACGGCATCGACAATGCAAAGAGACCAATCCCCAAACCAAAAAGAACCGCGTTTTTGCGTTGTAAAGCATGTTCGAATCCCAATAAAAGCATCGCAAAAATTACTGCCTCAGAGGAAAATAAATACCAACCACCACCAACAATCATAAAGCCACTAAAGGAATAAGCTAAAGCACCAATTAACCTCGGCCAGCCATTGATTCCCAAACATTTCAGAAAATAAAAGAATAAAGTTCCTGCCGATAGAATTTTGAAAACTTCTTTCCAGCCCAACCAATGAACAAGATTGTTTTTATCTACAAAAAATAAAATCGCATCAAAAGGATCTCTAAAAACGAAAGGAAACAAACTCTGTCCCATCCCATTTTTAAAAGACCAAGACCAAGTTCCATATTCCTCGTAATAAGCCGCATTTTGGTAGATATAAGGATATAAACCATTTAAGGTATCGCTACCAATATCCTTAAATAGAAACATTTTTGAACCAAAAAGGAAATCACCATAAATGTAAATGCTCATAAATGCCAATGAACCCAGCAAAATCAAAAACCATTGAATTTCAGTGAGACGAATTTCAGTGATAGATTCTGTTAAACTTTGGTTGGGAACCGTTGCCTGTGGTGCAGATTGTTTGTTTTTTGCCATATTCTTGATAGAAAGTTGCCGAAATTAAGGATTTTAAAAACAAAACTTCAGCTTGCTTGTTCATTGGAAAGCATTGTAAGTACCTTTGTTAACAAACCTTTTGAAATGAAAAAAATATTCTCGTTTTTGGCTTTTGCCGCTTTTAGTGTTTCAGCACAAACCTATTCTTTGCCCACTTTAAATTACAGCTTCTCCGATTTGGAACCGTCTATTGATGCTAAAACAATGGAAATTCATTACTCCAAACACCATCAGGCTTATGTTGACAATTTGAATAAAGCAATTGGCGGAACAAAAATGGAAAAGGCTTCATTAAATGACTTGATGATGTACGCGAGTTTTCGACCTGATGCAGTGCGAAACAATGCTGGAGGACATTACAATCACAGTTTGTTTTGGAAAATTCTAGCACCAAAAAGTCAGCAAAAACCAATTTCGGATGAGTTGAATAAAGCCATTTCACGTGAATTGGGAGGTATGGATTCGTTGATTATAAAAATGAATCAAGCAGCTTCGAGTCGGTTTGGTTCTGGATGGGCTTGGTTGATTGTTGGGACGGATAAAAAATTAAAAATTACGAGTACGGGAAACCAAGATAATCCGATTATGGACGTTGCAAAAGATCGCGGTATTCCGATTTTAGGAATTGATGTTTGGGAACACGCGTACTACCTTAAATATCAAAACAAACGAGGAGAATATCTCAATGCAATCTATGAAGTAATGAATTGGGGAGTGGTTTCAGAAAATTATACAGCCGCACTAAACGACCCTTTACTTTCTTCCATTGAAAAGGACAATTGGCAAGAACTGAAAGATTTTCACCGCGTTATGGGTGGAACTTTCCATCCTGCTGAAAAAGATGATTTAGCGCCTTTGAAGAAAAGAAGTGGCGAACTTCATGCAAAAGCAATTTTATTGCGAAACAGTAAAGCTCCTTTATCTCTTCAAAAACCTGAAATTCAAGCAGCTCTACAAAAGCTGGAAGAAGAATGTGCCGCAATTCATAAGGCAACTTCAGCTAAAAAAGTGAAAGATGCCGACTTAAAAAAGAGAATTTTCCAAGCACACGATACTTTTCATGTGATTCAGGGCTTGTGTCATGATTGATTAATTGGGACGTTAGGACATTAAGACTCCGTGACGGAAGGATATTAAGACTTTAGGTCCCGATAGCTATCGGGATTATGATATTAGGGTTTTAGGACTTTCAGTTCGTTGCAGCAGATTTCTGATGATTATTTGGCTGCATTTTTCGAAAAGGACGAAAATAGAGTTCAACTTATTAAATTACAAGAGGAATGTAAAAAAAAGTTCGTTTCCGAAAATCAAACCTCATCACGGAGTGGGCTCATCTATTCATGTTGAAAAATTAATCCCAAGTGAGTATTGTCTGACGGAAAATCCTTGATTTCAATCAATTTCTGTAAAAAAGGATAGGTTGAACTTTGTCAAAAAAAATCATGAAACAAATCGAACTTTTGAATCAACTTATTGAAACTATCAAGCAGCAAATGAACACAGTGAAGGATTTTGATAAAATCGAGCAAAGCAAACTAATTTTCAAACCAAATCCAGAAAAGTGGAACGTTGTGGAATGTTTAGAACACCTTAATCTTTACACCGATTTTTATTTGAATGAATTTGAAGTTCGTTTGAATAAATCAACGCCATCTTTTTCTGCGGAATACAAACCAGGTTGGCTAGGCAATTATTTCGCAAACAGCATGTTGCCAAAAGAAAAAGCCAATCCGATGAAAACATTTAAGGACAAAAATCCGAAGAACTTAACCTTGCAACAAAAGCATGTCTTAAATCGCTTTCTCCAGCACCAAGCTAAATTGATTGAGATTTTAGAAAAAGCCAAAAAATTTGACATCAACAAAACTCGTTCGTCCATCACGATTTCCAAACTGCTAACACTAAGGCTCGGCGATGCTTTTCGTTTTCTGGTAAATCACCAAACACGTCATTTTCACCAAATTGAGAATTTGTTGTCACATCAAGAAAATATTTAGGTTAGATAAGGGGTAAACCAGCTTAATTGATTGTCTGAATCCCCACCAACATTAATTTACTAAATTTGCACTTCCGCAAAAAAAATAAAGGCTTGCGCAAATTAGTATTTCTTCTTTTCCTCCTATTTGGCTTTTCGCTTTCTTCCAAGGCTCAACGTTCTATGGACACCGTTGATACACCTTATGGTAAGATTGTACTTTACACCAATAAAACTTGGGCTTTCGTTAAAACAAATGTCTTTGATGGTATTATGAATCAGCGCGTTCATAAAATCATGACGCAAGAGCAAGACGTCCCTTTTTTGTGGCCTTGGAGTAACGAGATTTGTTTCACTTCCAGAAATGATTTGTCAAGATTAAAGGACACGATTATTTTGAATTTGAAAGATGAAAAATACAACGACTTTGCAATGCCTTGTCCCGGTATAGTCACTTCGCGTTACGGTCCCAGAAAAGGTAGAAGTCATAATGGAATTGATATTAATCTGAATACAGGAGATACGGTTTATGCGGCTTTTTCAGGTAAAATTCGCTACGCTAAATACAATGAAGGAGGTTTTGGGAATTTGGTGATTATACGCCATTACAACGGTTTAGAAACTTTGTATGCCCATTTAAGTAAGTTTTTGGTTTATCCCGACCAAGAAGTAAGAGCAGGTGAACCTATTGGTTTAGGCGGAAACACGGGACGATCGTTCGGCGCACATTTACACTTTGAAGTTCGCTTCTACGACTCGCCAATGAATCCGGAGGAAATTATTGATTTCGATAACAAATTTCTAAAATCAGAAACACTTGCTGTTCATCGAGGTTTGTTTAGACCGGGTGCAAAACCATCCGATTATTACGAAAACCATCCGGAAGAGGAGCCAGAAAAAGAGCAAAGACCTGTGGTTCCAGTACAACAAACTAAGTATTATCGCGTTAGGTCGGGTGATACTTTAACTGAAATTGCAGACAGACACAAAACAACCGTTTCCAAAATTTGTCAGTTAAACGGTATCAAACCCACCACAACCTTGCAAGTTGGACGAAACTTACGCGTGAAATAAATGAAGTTCAAAATTTACATAGCAGCACTTTTTTTAACAACACTTTTCAGTGCTTGTTCCGATTATAATAAAATTGTTCGCGGCGACGATTATCAACTAAAATTTCAACGCGCAAATGAATTGTTTGATAGTAAGAAATTTGACCGTTGCATTGTTTTGTATGAACAAATCTACCAACACACTCCAAAATCAGGTGAAGGAGAATTAGCCTACTATCGAATAGCAAAAAGTTATTTTGAATCGGAGGACTACTACATGTCGGGCTATTACTTCGGAGCATTTATTCAACGATTTCCCTTCAGTGCAAAAACCGAGGAATCCTATTTTTACATGGCCCTGAGCAACGTGAAAAACTCACCTCAATTCATGCTCGACCAAACAGAAACGATGCAAGCAATAACTAGTGTTCAATCATTTATTGACCGTTATCCGGGTTCCAAATTGGTGGATACTTGCAACGTGATTATTGACCAACTTCGCTTTAAAATTGAAAGAAAAGATTACGAACAAGTTAAATTGTATGCTCGAACCGAGAATTTCCGTTCAGCAGTAACCGCTGCAGAAATTTTCCTAGAGAATTATTCCCGCTCCAAATTTTGCGAAGAAGTGAATTATATTTTGGTCAAAAACTCCTATTTACTGGCAATCAACAGCATTCCCGCCAAAAAAATGGAACGTTTAGAACAAACTACCGAAAGAATCAATAACTTTGCCATCCTTTATAAAAATTCGAAGTATTTAAAGGAATTGGATGCTTTGGCTTCCACAGTAGAAAAAGAAAAAAATAAAAACATCAATAGTAAATTATGAGTTCAAAAGCCAATCAAGCAGAACGCACAACGGTAACAAGAGATACCATTTTATTGGAAGAAAAAACAGGAAATATCTACCAATCACTTGTTGCTGTTTCAAAACGTGCGAACCAAATCAGTAGCCAACTGAAAGAAGAGTTGAACAACAAACTTCAAGAATTTTCTACTGCTGCTGATAACTTGGAAGAAATTTTTGAAAACCGTGAGCAAATTGAAATTTCTCGTCACTATGAGAAAATGCCAAAGCCAACAGCAATTGCTACAGAAGAATTATTGAATGACGCTATTTATATGCGTCAACCAGAGGAAGAAAAATAATCAAAGATGCGAGGCGCAAAAATCCTGTTGGGGATTACGGGTGGAATCGCCGCCTATAAAGTTGCCTACCTCATCCGACACTTAAAAGCTAAAGGGGCAGAAGTCAAATGTATAATGACTCCTGCCTCTTGTGATTTTATAAGTCCCCTCGTTGTTGCCACTTTATCCCAAAATCCTGTTTCTATTGAGTTTTGGAACAAGCAAACGGGTGAGTGGACAAACCACGTTGAATTGGCACTTTGGGCTGATGTAATGGTGATTGCCCCTGCAACTGCTAATACCATTTCAAAAATGGCAGTAGGTTCTTGTGATAATCTGTTGCTCGCCACTTATTTGTCTTTAAAATGTACGGCAATCGTTTGTCCAGCAATGGATTTGGACATGCACAAACACCCCACATTCATTCGCAATATCAGACGTTTACAAGAAGACGGTGTGCGAGTAATTCCGGCAAAATCGGGACAATTAGCTAGTGGTTTGGAAGGTGAAGGAAGAATGGAAGAACCCGACGAAATCGCCAATTACGTGGAGCAATTCCTGGTTAAAAAGTTCCTAAAGGGAAAAACACGCAAAAGAATACTTATCACCGCAGGACCAACATTTGAAGCGATAGATCCCGTTCGTTTTATCGGAAATCATTCGAGTGGAAAAATGGGTTTTGCTCTTGCGGAAGCAGCTCTTAGTCATGGACACGAAGTTTGTTTGATATCAGGACCAACTTCAATCGGTTTACATCACCCCATGCTTCAACTGATTTCTGTACAAGCCGCAGATGAGATGTTAGCGGCAGTACAAGAAAATTGGTCGAATTGCGAGATTGGGATTTTTGCAGCAGCAGTTGCGGATTTCAAACCAGCACAAAAGCTCGAAGAAAAATTCAAAAAGACTGCCAATCAAAATGAATGGAAAATTGATTTGGTTAAAAATCCCGATATTTTACTGTGGGCAGCAAACAATAAATCCAACCAAAAAGTGATAGGTTTTGCGTTGGAAACCAATAATGCAGAAGAAAATGCGTTGGATAAATTAACTCGTAAAAATTTGGATGCGATTGTTCTTAATTCCCTCTCGGATGAAGGTGCTGGATTTCAAAAAAACACGAATAAAATTACTATTTTCGATAGCGCGAAGAATCGGTATGATTTTCCCGTAAAAAGTAAAAATGAACTTGCTTATGATATTCTCCAATTCGTTGAAAACCTTTAAAAATCAGTATATTTTCTTGTTGTTGTTTGCCATGACAACCTCAATTTTGTCTGCACAAGAATTTAATTGTCAAGTTTCAATTATTCCAGAGGCAAGAGTTGAAGTAAGCTCTGCTGAACAAGAAATCCTGAAACAATTAAAGCAAGCGATCACTGATTTCATGAACGACACCAAATGGACAGAAGATAATTTTAAGGTAGAGGAACGGATCAACCTCAATCTTCAAATTCAAATTAAAGCCATTCCAAGTACAGGGAATTACACAGGTGCGATGCAAATTTCCTACACTCGCCCCGTTTTTAATTCAAGTTACACCTCCCCTATTTTTAATTTTCAGGACGATAATATTGCAATAAGCTATCAACGAGGTGCCGTTTTACAATACGCTGAAAATCAATTCCGTGATAATTTAACTTCCATTTTGGCTTTTTACGCTTATTTCATTTTGGGAATGGATTACGATTCTTTCTCTATGAAAGGCGGAACAAATCATTTCATGAAGGCGCAACAAATTGTGATAAACGCACAAAATGGCGGTGGTTCAGGTTGGAAAGCCAATGAATCTGGAAAAAGAAACAGGTACTGGCTCGTAGAAAACATCCTACAACCCGTTTATGAACCGTTGAGAGAATGCAATTACTTATACCACCGCAAAGGCATGGATTTACTTTACGAAAATAAAGTTCAAGCAAAGAAAAACATGTATGATGCCTTGAATAAAATGTCAACAGTAGCTTCTCAACGTCCGAATACCATAAACATTATCAATTTTATGTTTAGTAAAATCGGAGAATTCAAAGGCGTTTTAAGCGACTCTGAAACAGCGGAAAAGACAGAGTTTGTGAACCTTTTCAAAAAATTAGACTCAGGAAATACCTCTCGATATTTGGAAATTTTGAACTAATGCTACGTCAACTTAAGATTGCGAACTTTGCGCTAATCGAAAAACTCGAATTGAATTGGAATAATGGTTTCACGGTAATTACTGGTGAAACTGGTTCCGGAAAATCTATTTTACTGAATGCCTTACAATTGATTTTGGGTGAAAGAGCGGATTTCTCTGTAATTGGTCCAAGTTCGAACAAAGCCATTGTTGAAGCGGTTTTTGATTTCGAGGAACACCAGCGTTCTTTTTTCGAAAGCAATGATTTAGACATTGAAAATCAATTGATTATTCGAAGAGAAATTAATAAAGAAGGGAAATCAAGAACTTTTATCAATGATTCTCCTGTTTCTTTGCAGATATTGAAAACTTGTACGTCTGACTTGGTTCAAATTCACTCTCAATATAATACGCTTGAGTTAAAATCGACGGATTATCAATTGTCTGTCGTGGATACTTTGGCTGAATTGAATTCCAAAAAGCAAAGCTATTTTAAGGATTACAAAAGTTGGCAAGCTCAAAAAAAAGCACTTGAAGAAAAAATTTCACTTCGCCAACAACAAATGGCAACAGCGGACTATAATCGTTTTATTCTGGATGAAATACTCACTTTGGAATTGGATAAGACCGATTACGGCACCTTGGAAAAACAACTTCAACGCGCTGACCAAGCTGATCAATTGAAACATCTTTTCGCTGAATTAAGTGAATTTGGCTCATCGAATTTGGTTGATAATTTATATTCTTTACGTTCCAAATTGGATAAACTCAAGGGTGAAGATGAACAGCTACAAAATTTTTCGGAGCGTTTGAATTCCATTTTATTAGAATGGAAAGAGTTCTCCAATGATGCCAATCAATTCTTGTATTCACTTGAAAATGAACAAATAGACATTCACTCTATCACTGATAAAATAGATAAATACAATCGTATTCTGTCCAAACATCGACTTTCAAATCAAGAGGAGCTGCTGAATTTACAAACCGAATTACTGAATTCTACCGATTCAATGGATGCTTTGGAAGACGAAATTCATCGTTTAGAAACCCAAGTGCAAGAAGCTGAAAAAAAACTGAGAATTACAGCAGAATCACTTCATAATGAACGTGTTAATGCGACGTCAAACATTCAAAAAAATCTTCATACTTTGTTGCAAGATTTGAAATTACCCCACACAACTATTGATATTGCATTTGAAAAAACGCAAGAATTACTTCTAACAGGAATAAGCAAAATTCAGTTTTTGTTCTCTGCGAACTTGGGTATTGCTCCTGTTCCTATTGAACGCGCGGCGAGTGGTGGTGAACTTTCACGTTTCATGCTTGCCCTTCAAAAATTAATTTCAGAAAAGAAAAGTTTACCTACCGTTCTTTTCGATGAAATTGACACTGGAGTTTCTGGTGATGTTGCCCAAAAAATGGGGAATCTTCTAAGAAAAATGGGCGTTTCCCGACAATTGATTGCTATTTCGCATTTACCACAGGTTGTTGCACAAGCTACTACCCATTTTTATGTTGCAAAATCAGTTCAAAATGAACGTATGCAAACGGCGGTAAGTGTTTTGAATGAAGAAGAACGTGTACAAGAAGTTGCAAGATTATTGAGTGGAGATAAAATTACCGAGGCGGCTTTGGATACAGCCAAACATTTAATGCAAGCATGAGTTCCAGCGATTTCCGTTTAACTTTTGCTATACCACAACATGAAATCAATTGGTCTTTTGATCAAAGTTTAATTTTCCTCGGAAGTTGTTTTTCAGATGAAATGTCGAATAAAGCGAAGTTGCACGGATTAAATGTTTTGGCAAACCCTTTTGGTACTATTTTTCATCCAATTCCACTGGCTCAAAACATTTTAGATGCGCTTTCAGAAAACCAAGAAGTTGACTCGTTAAATCATCAGGATTTGTGGTTTGATTGGGGAAGCTCAGGACAAGTTTTTGGATACTCCGAAACTGAGTTGGTTGAAAATGTGCGACGGAAACGCAGCATATTGAGAGAAAAACTAGCCAAATGCACGGTTTTGTATGTCACTTTCGGTTCGGCCTTTGGGTATTTTCGTCAAAATCAAATTGTTGCCAATTGTCACAAACAACCTTCTCAAACCTTTCACAAACAACTTTCAACGGTGGAGGAATTAGTGGGAGTATGGACAGAGACAATAGAAAAATTGAAAGCATTTAATCCGCAGATGAAATTGGTCTTCACGGTAAGTCCTGTTCGACATTGGCGGGACGGAATGATTGAAAATAACCGAAGCAAAGCAAGACTTCTTTTGCTCTGTGAAAGCCTTAGCACGCTTGAAGATTGTACTTACTTTCCGGCTTATGAACTTTTGAATGATGACCTCCGCGATTACCGATTTTTTCAAAGTGATAAAGTTCATCCAAGCGAAGAGGCTGTTGAATACATTTGGAAGAAATTATTGTACTCACATTCCACTGAATCTTCTCGCAAAATATTGGAGACCACAGCTCAGTTGAAAGTACGACGCAACCACCGACTTCTTTACCCGGAAAGCAAGGCAGCCAAAGATTTCCAATCCCAAACTACTGAACTTATACACGCTTGGAAGCAGAGATATCCGAATTGCGATTTGGGGTGAGTTCGATTCGTTTCATTTTGAGTCAATAAAAAGTTCTAGTTCCAAACTCATAATCAAAATGATTTTTTTAAAACGAACAGATTGTTTTATCAGTTGAAGTCTTATTTTACCAACCGTTTGGCATAATTTCTGATATTTGCAACGAAATTTAAAATTCATGAAACTACTTTTGAGCGTGTTCTTTTTAGCGATTACAGGTTTAACATTCGCACAAGACGCAAAAGCACAAGGAATACTTGACAAACTTTCGGCTAAGATTAAGGGGCAAAAATCATTTTATATCGAATTCTCTGCTTCCGTTAAAAACAGCGATACTGGACAAAATGAAAATCAAACAGGAAAAGGTTGGGTAAAAGGCGACAAGTATTATGCTTCTTACGGTGAAAACACAATTATCTGTAACGGACAAAAAACTTGGACTATCATTAAGGAGGAAAAATCAGTTTATGAATCTGATGCAAACGGTGACGATGAAGACGGAATCAACCCAAAAAAATTAATGACGATTTGGGAAACAGGTTTCAAAAACAAATTCGAGCGTGAAGAAAAGCTCAATAATGAATCGGTTAACGTTATCAGTTTATTTCCAAAAAATCCAGCAAAAAGTGATTATCACACGATTACAGTTTATATTTCACGAGATGACAATGAGTTGAAAAAGGCCGTAATGAAGATGAAAGATGGCACAACAATGACTTATTCAATGACCAAATTCCAATCGAATCCAGAAATTGACGATAACAAATTCGTCTTTGACAAAAAGAAATATCCAGGTTATCCAGTTATCAAGGATTAAACCTAAAACTAATATCTTGAAAGGTAGGCATTTTTGACCTACCTTTTTTTGTTTACGGGTCGTTCCTTGCGAATAGAAATCGTTTACCGTTTCTGTTTTTTTTAACTTCGTCGCTTCAAAAATTTATTCTATGCTCATTTCAATTATTGTTCTCGTAATTTCCCTTGCCGCTCTTGGTTCTGCGGTTTATTTAGTTTATTTATTTCTCAACAAACAAAACGATGCTCTTTTAAAAAGTGCCCAATTGGAATTAAAAAAACAACGTCAAGAATATTTCCTTCCATCGCGATTGGAAGCCTATCAACGTTCAATCTTATTAATGGAAAGACTTCACCCAAATAGTTTGGTGATGCGCTTACATAATCCAGGTTTGCCCGCACGAGCACTTCAAGCCGACATTTTAAAAAATATTCGAGAAGAATTTGATCATAATGTGGTTCAACAAATGTTTATTTCTAAAAAGGCTTGGAAAATGATGGTCAATTCTAAAGAAGATTTAGTCAAACTAATAAATACGGCAGGAAATTTAATGGGCCCAACATCCACAGGAATGGAATTGTCAGCCAAAATTTTAGAAATGGTTTCTCAAATTGAAGTATTGCCGTCAGAAGTAACCGTTGATTACCTAAAAGACGAATTTCAACAAATGATGTAATCTTTTAGTAAACCATTTACACCCAAAATAGCATGGAGAAATTTGATTTAATAGTTATTGGTGGAGGACCCGCGGGATATGCGGCTGCCATGCATGGAATAGATTTTGGGAGAAAAGTTTGTTTGATTGAGCGCGACAAAGTTGGAGGAGCAGGAGTTTACAACGGTGCACTTTCTTCTAAAACGTTGTGGGAACTTTCAAATCGTGTCGCCGATACAAATGACTTAATTGTTTCCAGAGGACGACGAAAATTCGAATTGACTTGGGAAGATGTGAGGCACAACTTGGCAGAAGCCGTTTTTGAACGTAAATTTCAGTATTCCGCACACATCAAATTATTACAGACTGAAACCATGAACAAGTTACTCACTTATGAGCGAGGTCATGGTAAACTTATTGACAAACACGTAGTTGAAATACATCACGAAGGAGAAATAAAACAAATTTGGGGTGAAAACATTGTACTTTCAACTGGAAGTCGTCCGCGACATTTACCCAATATTTTAGTAGATGAAAAAGTTATTCTGACCAGCGACGGAATCGAACAAATTGACGAGTATCCAAAAAGTTTAGTGATTGTTGGTGCGGGAGTTATTGGTTGTGAATACGCTACAATTTTCTCGAATTTCGGAAAAACAAAAGTGTATATCATCGACCGACAAGAACGAATTTTACCTTTTGAAGATGAAGATATTTCACGGTTAGTTGCAAAAAATCTTACCGACAAAGGTGTTGTAATTCACTCCAACGCCAAACTTGAAAGGTTAGAAAAAATTGACAATGAAGTTGAATATGAACTGTCTTATCCTGACGGCAAACGAGAAGTTTTAAGAGTGGAGAAAGCCTTATTATCCATCGGTCGTCAGCCAAATATTGAAGGATTAGGGCTTGAAAATGCGGGAGTTTCCATGTCAAAACGAGGCGTTCACATTGGCGACGACGACACCCAAACCAATGTTCCAAATATTTATGCCGTTGGTGATGTTTCAGGAAGAATTGCTTTGGTGAATATGGGCGAAATTGAGGCCCGTCACGCTGTTGAAAAGGCTTTCGGAAATAAACCTGAACGTTTGAATTACGACAACATTTGCACAATCATGTTCCTTAATCCCGAGGTGGCTTCTGTTGGATTAAACGAACAACAATGTATTGCCCAAAGTATTCCTGTGAAAGTGGTAAAACTTGATTACTCGCTGATTACCAGAGCGATTGCCATGCGAAAAACACAAGGTTTTTTCAAAATTATCGTTACAAATGACCATGAAATGCGGATTTTGGGAATGCGTGTGGTGGGTGCGCATGCATCAACTGCTATTCAGGCTGTGGGACTTCTCATCAAACTAAACATGCCTATTGAAGTACTTTCAGAATTAATCCATCCCCACCCGTCTATTGTGGAAGGAATCCAGGAATGTGTACGGATGTTATTGAACAGAAGTATCTTTAAATCAAGTGTTTTCACCGATAAGTTGGCTTGTTATTCCTTGGTTGACGGTGTAAAAACGCCTTTGGAAAGATTGTAAATTCAACGAAATGCGCAAAAGAAAAACTGGTTTACTTGGATTAATCATTCTTCTCAACTTTTCTTTTGTTTCCTTTTCTCAAAAACCTTCCAAATTGGACAATTCATGGATTCGAGTTCAAGGAAATTTCGGAGCATTAATTTCAGAGTATCAATTCGCTAATTATCTTGTAAATAAACCTTTAGGAGCATTTGAAATAAGTTGGAACAAGCGAACAACTGGAAAAAATCTTTGGGAACAAGTGTATAAATTTCCAGAGTATGGAATTACTTTTCAATACACGTCACTTGGAAACCCAACGGTTTTTGGTCATGAAGTGGCACTTTACCCTTACATGCAAGGCTTTTTCTATCGTGGAAAGAAAATGCAGGTATTTCACCAATTTGGTTTTGGAGTGGGTTATGCCACTAAGCGTTTCAATCTTGAAAATAACTATCAAAATATCGCGGTTGGTTCGCACTTGAATTTTCATTTTAATTTCAAAACAGGTGCTCGATATTTGTTGAACGACCATTTTCTATTGGACGGAGGTTTGACCTTTGCTCATTTTTCCAATGCAAATATGTCCGAACCAAATTTAGGATTGAATATGGTTTATGCCTTTCTTGGTGTTTCTAAATCCATAGGAAAACAAAGCCCCATTGTAAAGAATGAAATCCCTAAACACCTTAAAAAACATGAATTTGCGGTGATTTATGCCGCAGGAGGGAAACACACAAGAGCACTTCAATCAGACAAGTATTTTACCTCATCCTTGAGTGGTGAATATAAATTTCATTGGAAAAGAAAATTCTATGTCGGTGCAGGATTGGATTTATTCTATGATTCTTCCACCGAAATAGAAATGAGTGCAAGAGGTAAAAACAATCACCGACCACGCGATGATTTTAGAACAGGAATTCATTTTTCTCAAGAAATAGTTTACGACCGGTTCAGCTTTATTCTTCAAGAAGGTTTTTATTTTGGATTAGTTGATATGGTAAGTAATTCAACTATGTACAACCGCGCGATTTTACGTTGGCGGTTTACAGAAAATTTGTTGGTTCACATTTCGATGAAATCACATTTACACATTTTGGATTACCCCGAATTGGGTTTTGGTTACCATTTTAGAACAAAAAAATGAGAAAATTCCTCCCAATCCTTTTCGGTCTTTTAGTTGTCCTTTCTTGTCAAAAAAAGAATGAACTCGTAATAGTAAATAAATCGTTGGAGGAATTTGACACGCTTGTTTTACACGATGTTTTTGATGTGGAACTAACACAAGGAACAACCAATTCAATCAGTATTGAAACAAGTGAAAAATTTCAAGAAAAGATTACCTTAAAAATTAAGGATAAGCAACTGGACATCGAAAACAACAACAAAGCACTCTGGTTAAATCCAAGAACGAATAAGGTAAAATTGAGAATTACAACGAACGGACTGAATAAAATTATCGCCAATGAAACGTGTACGATAAGCTCTACAAACGAACTCACGGGCAACGAGTTAGGCTTGGTTTTAAAAAGCAAACTAAATCATGCCAACTTGAAATTGAATTGTGACATTTTTTATTATTGGAATAATTTTCCGTGTGGGGGAAAACTTGATTTGGCAGGAAATTGTAAAGAATTAAAACTTTGGAATTGTGCACTAATGGCCGTTGATGCAAGTGCTTTGTCAAGTGAAAAAGTGATTGTTGAAAATTCCTCTAAGGGAAAAATTCAGGTGCAATGTAGTTCTGCACTTTTTTATGCAATTACAGGCGAGGGCGACATCCTTGTTAAAGGCAATCCAAGTTTTATTAAAGATTTGGGAAGCAATGGCAAAGGAAGATTGATTTTTGAGTGAGGATTATCGAAGTCGTATATTTGTTGTAATAATCCTATTTGATTTATAATATCAAATACATTGATTAGAAATTACTTCAAAAATCGGATTTGTAAATTAAGATTAAAATACTGTTTATTGTCGATTGTGTATACAGTCCCGAAGTCGTGTCTGGTGCTACTAGCTGTTTCAAGTTTTGTGTTATTTATCAAATAGTTTTCAAACTCATTTCTATTGTAAATATGATAGCACAAAATCTCCCCATCATCTTTAACCACCAAATAGCCACCAGTTACATCAAGTTCGCCTGACCAAACTTTTGATGGCATCATTCCTAATGCAATATCTGTCAAGAATCGTTTTATTTTATAAGAATAAAAAGGATGATTTGTTTCAAGACTATAGCAAAGAGGATTTGCTTTCGAAATTTCCGCAACTAAATCTCTTGTCTTTGAATGACTTGATGTAAAAAATAAATGTACAATTTTCGCCAAAATTGTAGGTAAAGCACTATCTATCAAAGTAAGGTTATTTCCGAAAATTGAACTTTCTGTTTTCAAGAAAATCAATTCACCCGAATATTCTTTAATTTTCTCAATCCTATCCTTGATTTTACTTTTTGAATCAATTTTGTTGATTTCATTAATCTGCGAATCGTTCAATTTTGTTCCTTTAATTTCAAAAATGAAATTTGTAGTTTTTCCAGCGTTTAAAAGTGTTGATGCTCCGCCAAGTTGAGATTTAATACTAAATCCCAATTCAGGGGTTGTACCTGTTCTCTGGTCGTAGATAATGATTTTTATATCGCTTTTAACCGACGACTTAGCTTTAATTGATTTACAATTAAATGAATTAATGAAGGATTCAATTTCTGGAATAGAAAATGTAGCTGAGCTTGATTCTTTGAGTTTTGAAAGGAGTATAATAGTATTTTCTTTAAATCTCGAAATAGGTATTCTAAACTCGTCATTTACTCCTTTAACAATGACTAAATCTCTCTCATAGGTAAACTCAAATGTTCCATTCGATTCATCACGAAGTATTTTAATTATGGGAAAAATTAGGCTTTCAATTCTTTTTAAGTCGCTATCCCCAGCAAAAAGCTCCTTATCTGAAATTATTTTTAAAAGCGTGTAAATTTCACTCCATTCTCCTATATTTCCTTTTAGCATACTTTAATTTCTTTTGCATTCCGCCAATCTTCATTATCCCAAACTCTTCCGTTGTAAGAAATTTTGGCTACAAAGTTCATTGAACTGTCTAAAACAACTCCACCAATCCAATTTGAAGAACACCACCAAAAATGAGCGGTTTTATTCGGGTCTAAAACAACTCCACCAATCCAATTTGAAGAACCTAAACGAAAGTCATTTATAAATTTCTTCACCAAATCTGATGCATCTTTTAAAGAATTAACTTCAAAATAAACTAATCCCTCGGGTTTATTCAATTCTTCCATTTGTACATTTCGTGAAGATGAATGCCATGTGCTCATGTTTATTGAAGAGCCAAGTCCTACGTAAAGTTTTTCATTTTTTAATTCAATACTATTCATATCCTAAGATTTTAACATTGCTGCAATAATTTTCTGAGCAGTTGCCTGAATCGCTGGGACTGCAACCGAATTGCCAAATTGTTTATAGGCAGAAGCATCTGCAACAGGTATTATAAAATTGTCAGGAAAACCTTGTAGCCTTGCCCATTCTCTAGGCGTCATTTTTCTGATACCTTGTCTATTAACTTCTCCTTTTATGTGAGTTACGGGTGTGAAATCTTCGATTCTGTCGTCATAAACCAAATTTCTTTCTCTGCCCATTCCACCACAGACTACTGCGTTTGCGGTACCGTTATCTGATATTATTTCATATCCAAAACCGTTACCCTTACTTTCATGTCTTTTTTTATGATTGATAAGAGTATTTAAGTAAGTATTTGAAAGGTAGTATTTTACTGAAACAGGATTTTCTTCTTTGACATTTTCGAAAGTGGCATTTTGATTTGTTGGTTTTGGATATTCAAAGCTGTTGATACCTAAATCGGCTCTAAATCCAACAATGAAAATTCTTTCTCGATTTTGAGGAACGCCAAAGTCTTTAGCATTCATGACTTTTGGGTCAGGAACAAAGTAACCAAGGTCTTCCCGCAATACATTCAAGATGGTGTTAAGTGTTTTTCCCTTATCATGATTAAAAAGGCCTTTTACATTTTCTAGAAAGATTGCTTTCGGTCGTTTTTGACTTATAATTTCTGCAACATCAAAAAACAATGTTCCTCTTGTATCCTCAAAACCTCCGCGTTTTCCTGCAATCGAAAAAGCTTGACAGGGAAAACCAGCACATAACACATCAAATCCATCAGGAATAAATTTTTTAGTTTCGTCCTTGGTTATATCGCCAAAAGGAACTTCACCAAAATTTGCCTCATACGTTTTTTGAGCTTGTTCATCCCATTCACTTGTAAAAACACATTTTCCTCCGAGATTTTGCATAGCAATTCTGAATCCACCTATGCCTGCGAAGAGGTCAATGAACTTAAATTTTGGATTTTCAGGTTCAGGAAATGGCACATCCTTTTTAAAATCGAAAAGCATATATTGTAATGCTTTTTCTGCAACAATTGTTGAAATTCCTTCATTCGGATATTTATATTCTAATACCCGTTTGACATGGTCAACGGCCTCTTTTTTGTAAAATTCTGAAACTCCGTTTTTGTTGTTGTTGTGCAGATAATGAGTGAATGCTGCTTTACCGTATTCAGAAGCTTCTACCATCCTAATTTTATAAGTTTTATCACATACTTCTTCAAGTGATATTTTTTCAGATAGCTTCATTTATGAAATTCAAAATTTTGTTCGAAAGTTAATAATTAATGGTTAGTTGTTTTCGATTATTTCCATTTCCCCTTCCAAAAAACCTCCCTCGTTAAGGACTCAACAACCAACCAAAGCATGAGCAGAATGAAGGGTAACACACTCCTAAAACCATAAGAATCTACTTTCACAAAGAGTAAATTCGATAAAAAAATCGACCACAACAATAAATGTAGCAAAGGAAAACTAAGCTTTCCAAAACTGAAAATTTGCCTGAAAATCAACACAAAATAGCCGATTACCAAAAGAATCCAATGCCAACGGATTTGATATGCATCATTCAAAACTGAACAAAAACCTAGCTGAAAACTTGCTTTTTTTGTAAGTAATTGAAAGTCCAAACTACTGAGCATTCCTAGGGAGTCCGACAAACCTTCTGTTGGTAACCAAACATAAAATCCGCTGATCCAAAAATTTCGGATTGCCAAAACTTGAATAAGCAACAACGACAAGAACAAAGACAAATATTTTGACCGGGTAGTCTTACCATGTTCCCAAATCATCCACGCAAAAATGGGATATACCACACTTAATGCTGGACGGGTCAAAATCATTAATCCAACACCAATTGAAAATAAATAAACGGAATAAGGTTTCTCTCTGATTGTCAAAGAATAAAGTAAGGCTGCATAAAAAAGAACAAATAAGTTCTCGCTCAAAAGTTGAAAGTTGTAATGCCAAAAAACATCGAGAAATAAAAAGAGAAAAGCGAGAAAAATTATTGGTGTTAAAACTCGGTTTAAATGCTGTTTAAATGACCTTACAAAAAGAAAAAATGAACAACCCAAAATCAGCGATTGAACAAAATAAATCCAATATAAACTTCGGCCAAAAACAAACTTTATTAAAGCTAAAAAATAGTTGTAAAGAAATCCTCCTGGACCATAATAAGGCTCATTTCCTTGATTTTTCATCCAACCAAATTGGACTATGTTTTCTGCATTTTCATCGTACCGAAACCAATCATCTAAAGGATTCCAAATTTCTTTAATTTGCAAATCCTGTAAATAAAAGCGTATCAGAAAGAGTAGGGGAAAGACAAAAATCAAAACCCACAAATGACGGTAAAGGAAACGCGCAATAGGATTGAAATGATTTAGAATTTTCAAAAAAAGTGGTTTTCGTGATTTACAAATTAAATTAAAATTCTTGGGTTCTTTCTAAAAAGGAAATTTTCATGCATGAACGTACATTAAGATTTCTTGAAGTGATTGATAAATAATCATTTTGTTTACTGATTGTTAGTATTTAAAGTTAAATTTAGCACTGCTAAAACACCTAAACATGCTCACAGAATTCATGTGTTTCCCTACTTATAGGACATTCTTTCTATTTAGTTTCTTTTGGTTATCTATTGAGCTAAATGCACAAGTTTTTCCAGAAAATATTTTTCCTGACACAGATAATGCCCCGTTTATTCACGGTGTCACTTCAGGTGATCCAACTTCCACTTCTGTGATAATTTGGACACGAATAGAGTCTGATCAACTTGAAAATGTGGAATGGCAAATGAGTTTGGAAAGTAATTTTCAATCCATCGTTAGTCAAGGGATTTTTCCGACAGGTTCTTTCAGGGATTGGACAGTGAAAGTTGATGTCACCAATCTATTACCAGCAACGACCTATTATTATCGGTTTAAATCTTCCTCTGGGCAATATTCTGTAACGGGTCGAACAAGGACTGCTCCTGTCGGAAATGTTTACCAAAGTAGAATGGCGGTAATGTCTTGTAGTAGTATCTATTCGGGATTTTTTAATGCTTACAAACGAATTGCCGAGCGTGAAGATTTGGATTTAATCGTTCATGTTGGTGATTATATTTACGATTTTGTAGATGAAGATGAGGAAGTTAGAGTTCCAATGCCTTACCCTTTTGACCCAATTACGCTCGATCAATGGCGCGACCGACACAGGTATTATTTACTCGATCCAGATTTGCGTGAAGCACGTCGAATGCACCCGTGGATTGCGTTGTGGGACAATCACGACATTGATTGGGCTGACGGGGAAGAAGCTGCTCCCATTCAAGCATTTTTGGAATATTTACCCATTCGTCTTCCGAATCCAAGCGACTCCAATCGTATCTATCGCAAAATTTCTTACGGTGATTTGATTGATATTTTCGTGACAGATGTATTGATGTACAAAGGTTTAGACAACATTGAAGGAACGAACAATCCAAGTATGATTGGTAATGCTCAATATCAATGGCTAACAAATGAATTGAGTAATTCAACCGCAAAATGGAAAATTCTTCCGATGCAAAATTTAATGGCGGGTTGGAGTGTTCAAAATGTACCATCATTTGTAGGGATAGGTTCGAATGGCGTGCTTGATCCATCGAATTGGGATGGCTACGATGCCGACAGAGATCGCGTTTTGAATTACATGAAGACCAATAACATTGATAACGTGGTTGTTTTGAGTGGTGATTCTCACGTGACAATAGTTGCAGATTTGAGTACAAACCCACAAAACACCTCAGTTTATAACAGAAATACAGGTGAAGGAAGTATTGCTGTAGAGTTTCTTCCAACAAGTATTTCGCGAGGAAACTTTGATGAAATGGGTTTTGGTTGGGCTTTGGGAATTGTTACACCAGTTATGGCCAATGAAAATCCTAATCATGTTCGAGCCAATTACGTGGATCATGGCTACGGTTTATTGGATGTGAAATCAGATTCTTGTGTGGCTGAAATATGGTATTGTGACAAAATGTCGATGAATAACAATGAAACATTTGCAGGAGGATTTGTTGTGAAAGACAAACTAAATCACTGGAATCGAACTGCAACAACAACACCAACTGCTCCTAAGGATTGGCAAAACCTCAACATTCAAATCGCAAACTTTGAAAAATTCGAATTGTACCCTAACCCCGTTGGTAAAATATTGGTTATCAAAGGGCAAAACATCTGTCAATCCAAGAATTTTGAAATAATAAACTCACTTGGAAGAGTTGTGGCAAAGGTTCAACCTAATTGTTTGGATAACAAGGTAGAGTTGGCTATTCCAAATCTGCCAAAAGGTACTTATCTGATTAAATTCGAACTTGAGGGACGTGTTAGCATAGGGAAATTTGTGAAGGACTAGAGAGCAATTTCGGTGAAGTTTTTTTTAGCTTTTAGAACTTCTTATTGATAGGCAAAAGCAACAACAATCATCATAACAGCTAAAGCAAAATTAAATTTCTCTTGTCTATTCATTATTTCAGCGTATTTCACCATCATTTTATAGCCAACCCACCAAAAGGGCATATTGGTGAAACTTGACCAATGAAATAAATCGGGAACATGATAATAAAAGTAGTAGTCATGAAAAATGCCGTATGCCGCAAAGTTGAATAGTAACTCTAAAACCAATAAAAACCCAGCTTCCAAAGCAAATTTAAGTAAGGGATGTTGTTTTTTTGAGTTGTCTTGTGCGTGAAAATGAAGGCAAACATATACGGCGGCTAATCCCCACATAATCGGGCCAAAGGATGAGGTAATTCCTTTATGGATTGGCATAACACGATATTCCCAAATAGGGGAATGGAATATAAAGTCTATAAATTTAAAGAGAAACAATTCCCCAAACATTCCAAACCAGGAACCAAAAAGAAAATAGGAAAGCAACAAGCGAAAGTCCACATTACTTTTTTTCTTTTTTAGATTGTTAAACCAAAAATAGATTGGTATGACTTGAAGGAAGGTGAAAAATAGAACACGTAAAAACATAAAAAAATGTTTGCGATTTGGTTTTAAAAAAATTAAAACTACAACTTTTTGAGTTTCTAAAAATGATTTTTACTCTTTTACCTCATTGCCTGAAATCATTCTTTTGCTCATTTTTTTCAGGAATCTTAACATTTAATCAACTTTATTAATACATTCAACCCAAAAATCAAGCTAAAACTGTTTTTATGAAGATACTAAAGATTCAAGCGCTCCGTGGACCGAACATTTGGAGCATTACCAGAAAGAAATTAATTCAAATGCGCCTCGACCTTGAGGATTTGGAAGAAAAACCAACCAATAAAATACCAGGTTTCCGCGAACGAATTGAGGCTTTACTCCCATCCTTGTTTGAACACCGTTGTTCTGAGGGTGTAAAAGGTGGATTTTTTCAGCGAATTGAGCGCGGAACTTGGATGGGTCACGTTATTGAACATATCGCACTTGAAATTCAGACACTTGCAGGAATGGATGTTGGATTCGGACGCACTAGAGAAACAAAAACTCCTGGCGTTTACAATGTCGTTTTTAACTACATCGAAGAAAAAGTTGGAATATATGCAGCTGAAGCATCCGTTAGAATTGCCGAAGCACTCATCAGTGGCGAAGAATACGATTTACAAGCTGACATAAAAAAAATGCGAGAAATTCGTGAGGATGTTCGTCTCGGCCCTTCAACCGGAAGTATTGTTGATGAGGCGGTTGCACGCGATATTCCTTGGATTCGGTTAGGTACAAATTCACTCGTACAATTAGGGTATGGTGTAAACCAAATGCGTTTTCAAGCAACAATCACTTGTAAGACAAGCAACATTGCTGTTGATATTGCCTGCAACAAAGAACAAACAAAAAAAATGTTGGATGCGGCCTCGATTCCTGTTGCGAAAGGTTCAATTTGTGTGGATGAAGAGGATTTGGAAGACACAATTAAATCAATCGGTTATCCAATTGTGATAAAACCTTTGGACGGAAATCACGGAAAAGGTGCTTCCATTAATGTTCAAAATTGGGAAGACGCTGTTGAAGGTTTGCATTACGCCAAAAAGTATTCTCGCCGTGTTATTGTCGAAAAGTTTATTACCGGTTATGATTTTCGCGTTTTGGTAATTGATAATCAAGTAATTGCTGCCGCTCAACGCGTTCCTGCGCATGTAGTTGGAAACGGTTCAGATTCTATTCAAACCTTAATTGATGAAACCAATAAAGATCCGAGAAGAGGTTATGGACACGAAAACGTTTTGACTGAAATTACTGTTGACCGCGATACAGAAGAATTGTTAGATAAACTGGGATACACGCTTGATACAGTTCCACAAAATGGTGAAATTGTTTATTTAAAATCTACTGCGAATCTAAGCACAGGTGGAACTTCAATTGATGTCACGGACCTCATGCACCCTGAAAATATTTTCATGGCAGAGCGTATTTCTCGTGTTATTGGATTAGATGTTTGTGGAATCGATATTATGGCAGAAAACTTAACTCAGCCATTGAAAGAAAATGGTGGGGTTATCTTGGAAGTGAACGCTGCACCGGGATTCCGTATGCACCTTGCACCGTCGGAAGGTTTGCCGAGAAACGTTGCCGCTCCCGTGATTGATATGCTTTATCCTCCTGGAAAACCTTCGCGTATTCCAATTATTGCCGTAACTGGAACGAATGGAAAAACTACCACCACTCGCCTTATTGCACATATCGTTAAAAACAATGGGTTCAGAGTTGGATTTACCACATCGGATGGAATTTACGTTCAAAACCATTTATTGGAAAAAGGGGATACAACTGGTCCAATTAGTGCGGAATATATTTTGAAAGACCCAACGGTAGAATTCGCTGTACTGGAAACTGCACGAGGAGGAATTTTAAGGTCTGGACTTGGTTTTAGTCGTTGCGATATTGGTGTAATTACCAACATTCAAGAAGATCACCTTGGCATAAGCGACATCCACGATTTGAAGGATTTGTCAAGAGTAAAATCTGTGGTGGTTGATTCAGTGAAAAAGGACGGTTGGGCAGTTTTAAATGGCGAAGACGAAAATTGTTTGGAAATCGCGAAAAGCTTGAAGTGCAATGTTGCCTTGTTCAGTATGGATGAAAATGCACCTGCGATTGTTGAACATTGTAAAGCTGGCGGAATTGCAGCGATTTACGAAAATGGATTCATTACTATCAAACGCGGCGACTGGAAATTCCGTGTTGACAGAGCTACACACATTCCTTTGACCATGAATGGAAAAGCTAAATTCATGATTGCCAATGTACTTGCTGCAACTTTAGCGTCTTATTTGTACGGATTCAAAACGGAGGACATTCGTCAGTCTTTGGCTACTTTCCTTCCTGGTGCGGCTCAAACTCCAGGTAGAATGAACATCTTTGAATTCTCCAAATTCAAGGTAATGATTGATTTTGCCCATAATCCAAACGGTTATCGAGGAATTGAAGACTTCATGAAATCGGTGGATGCAACGCGTAAAATCGGTATCATCTCAGGAGTTGGCGACCGCAGAGACGAGGACATTAGAGAATGTGCACGAATTGCGGCTCGAATGTTCGACCACATTGTAATTCGTCAGGAAAAACACCTTCGCGGACGAACAGAGCAAGAAATCGTTGGTTTGATTTTAGAAGGAATTGCTGAAGCAGGAACAGGTGTAACTCATGAAGTTGTAAAACTAGAAGTTGAAGCAATCAAACATGCTATATCACTTGCGGAAGAAGGAACCTTCATCGTGGCATTAAGTGATGTAATCGATAATGCAATTGATATTGTTCAAGATTACTTGGATGCAGAAATAGAGGGAAGTATGGTTTAGTTCTCATAACCTAAATTTTGACAAGTGCGTCGTTGTTCTTTTAGTTTTTGAAGAAACAATGACGCATTTTTTTTTGTGCATAAACCTTTTTACGGTCAACTTTCGGTGCTTTTCCAAAAAATCAAAAATATCTTTTTACACCAACGATGACATAATAATGTTGAATTAGAAAAAAGCTGAATATCATTGCCGTGGCAGAGGTATTATGTCATAGGTGATTTTATAAACGACAATCTGCGAAACATTTGGTATAAAACAAATGCAAACTAATTTTTTCTCATGCGACGACGTTGTCTTGGTATCCAAGTTTTGGGTTCGAAAACATCAAATTCTTCTTTGACAATGATTATTCCTATCATTTCAATTGCCTCAATTTTGGAATCTTTCAGTTCAATTCGAAGGTCGGATATATTTGGTGAAATCATTGTTAGTATAGTGGTGTCAATGAAACCATGACTCCAAGCTTCAATAGAATAAGTTGAATTGGTGCTATCGTCAAACTCGAACTTAAATTTACCATCCAAATCTGTAATCGCAATTTTTCTCAGCTCCAATAATTTTACTTTAATAAACGGAATTGGTTCATTTTTATCGTCAACAACAATTCCAGCGATGAAATTTTTTGTTGAATTTCTTTTGTCAGTTTTCCAAGTCGCTAATTGTTCAGTTGGTACTTGTGCTTTAAACGTTTCAAATGGAGAAGATAATAGCATAAAAAAGCTAAACCATTTCGCTGAAATTTCCCCGAAAAATGAATGCTTTTTTGGTAAGACAGTTAATTCCCGATTCAACTGATTTTCAGTAAATTTGCCGCAAACCTTCCCTTCTTTTTCTTCAATTACTTTTCTTAAGGCAGCATCAGAATAAAAAGTAAAGTCAACTATTTCCCTTTCACAATTTGTGCAGAAGCGATTCAAACCACATGATTTCATTTCGCTCCATTTTTGATCACACGGTGCTGGTATCGTTATCTTCATCTTGTTTTTTTTTTAAGATGTAGATTCTTCCCATTTTCCATAAATGAGTCGAAACCGAAAAGTCCCTTGGTCTCCAAAGCGAACTTCCATTTAAGAGTAAAAATTCTTAAAAGACAAAATTTCGATAATTCAACGACTTTTAATTTTTTTCCGTTCGCGGCGGATCTCAATTTTCTCCTCCACGGCGGATTTCAACTGCGCTCAATACATCGCAATGCATCGCAGGCTTCACTCATCACTTTTCTCCCGATGGTTATCGGGACTGCACTTTTCACTCTTCACTCTACGCTCTACGCTCTACACTTCCAACTATACCCTATCTTTGCACCTCATTTTTTACAAATCATGGAATACGACTTTCGCTCAATCGAAAATAAATGGCGCCAAAAATGGGCTGAACTAGGAACATATAAAGTAACCGAAGACCCGAACAAAGAGAAATTTTATGTTTTGGACATGTTTCCTTATCCGTCGGGCGCTGGCTTGCACGTTGGTCACCCGCTTGGATACATCGCTTCGGATATTTATGCCCGCTACAAACGTTTGCAAGGTTTTAATGTGTTGCATCCAATGGGTTACGATTCTTTTGGTTTGCCAGCGGAACAATACGCAATTCAAACGGGACAACATCCTGCAATCACAACAGAAGAAAATATTGCCCGTTACCGCACGCAACTTGATAAAATCGGTTTTTGCTACGATTGGTCGCGCGAGGTGCGCACTTCTTCACCAGAATATTACAAATGGACACAGTGGATTTTTAAGCAATTGTATGATGCATGGTACAATCCAATATCCAACAAAGCAGAGCATATTGATACTCTAATTGCCATTTTTGAGAAGAATGGTTCATCAGGACTTGATTCCGCTATCCTAACGGGTGACGTTGAGAAGGAAGTATTGCCTTTTACCGCAGAAGAATGGAAAGACTTTGATGCCAAAAGAAAGTTCGACATTCTCATGTATTTTCGATTAGCATACTTGGGTGAATCATTTGTGAATTGGTGTCCTGCTTTAGGAACCGTGTTGGCAAATGACGAGATTGTGAATGGTGTTTCTGAACGCGGTGGTCATCCCGTAGAAAGAAAATTAATGAAGCAATGGAGCATGCGCATTACAGCCTACGCCCAACGCCTATTAGATGGATTAGAGACGATTGATTGGACAGAAAGCATCAAAGAAACGCAACGCAATTGGATTGGAAGAAGTGAGGGCGCATCTGTTCGCTTCCCATTAATTGGTCACGACAAACAAATCGAAGTATTTACAACACGACCAGACACTATTTTTGGTGTTTCGTTTGTAACTCTTGCTCCTGAACACGAGTTAGTTAACACTATAACTACCGATGAACAAAAAGACGAAGTATTTGCCTATATTCAAAAAACAAAAGCCCGAAGTGAGCGCGAACGCCAAGCTGATGTTAACACGATAAGTGGTGCTTTTACGGGAGCTTTTGTAAAACATCCTTTTACTGGAAAACCCATTCCTGTTTGGATAGGCGATTACGTATTGGTGGGATATGGAACAGGAGCAGTAATGGCCGTTCCAGCACATGACGAACGCGATTTCAAATTCGCCAAACATTTTGGATTAGATCGTACTCAAGTGATTTTACCAACTCATGATTTTAATTGCGACGAAGCAGCTTGGACGGAAAAAGAAGGTGTTTTAATCAATTCCGACTTTTTAAATGGTTTCTCCGTTAAGGAAGCGGTTAAAAAAGCAATCGAAGCAATTGAAAAGTCCAATGTTGGTTCTGGAAAAGTGAATTACCGTTTGCGCGATGCGGTTTTCTCCCGTCAGCGTTATTGGGGCGAACCGTTTCCTGTATATTACAAAGACGAATTGCCGTACTTGGTGGACGACCAACATTTGCCGATTGAATTGCCAGAAGTTGATAAATACTTGCCAACCGAAGACGGCGAACCACCTTTAGCACGTGCTGAAAAATCAGCTTGGAATTATGCCGAAGGCGACCGAATGGAATTCAATACGATGCCAGGATGGGCGGGAAGTTCGTGGTATTTCTTGCGCTACATGGATCCGAAAAACGAAAACGAATTCGTGAGCAAAGAAAAAGTGGATTACTGGAAAAATGTGGATTTATACATCGGTGGTTCGGAACACGCAACCGGACATTTGTTGTACTCCCGTTTCTGGACAAAATTCTTGTTCGACCTAGGTTATATTCCGTTTGAAGAACCCTTCCAAAAAATGATCAATCAAGGGATGATTTTGGGGAGAAGTAGTTTTGTTTATATGGTACAGCCATCATTTTCATTCGAAGAAACAAATAATGATATCAAGGAGAAAATGCCTTACATACTTGTTTCCAATTCTATATTCGACAAGTACATAAGTAAATCTTTTGAGAATGCTGAATTAGGTAAGATAAATTCTAAATGTAAAAAGATATTCGAAAATTTAAATCCAAATTTGAACCTTATTGACTTTGGACCTTTTCATTGTTATCCTATTCATGTCGATATTTCCCTTGTTGACAACGACAAACTTGACATCGAAGCATTCAAAAAATGGCGTCCTGAGTTTGCAAATGCAGAATTCATCTGTGAAGAAAACGGCGATTACATCTGCGGAAGTGAGGTTGAAAAAATGTCTAAATCCAAATACAACGTTCAAACGCCGGATGAATTAGTAGAAAAATTCGGAGCGGATACCTTGCGTATGTATGAAATGTTTTTGGGACCATTGGAGCAAAGTAAACCGTGGGATACGAAAGGAATTACAGGCGTTCACGGTTTCTTGAAAAAATACTGGCGCTTGTTCCACTTGAACGGAAATTTTGAAGTAAGCGATGCAGAACCAACGAAAGATGCGTTGAAAACCTTACACAAAACCATCAAGAAATTGCGCGACGATTTGGATCGTTTTTCATTCAATACGGGCGTTTCCAGCTTTATGATTTGTGTGAACGAATTAACCGACCAAAAATGCAACAACCGCCACATTTTGGAACAATTGACAATTTTGATGGCACCTTATGCACCGCACATAACTGAGGAAATTTGGTCAAAATTGGGACATGTAGAAGGTTCTTTGAGTGATGCCTCCTACCCTACTTTCAACGAAGCGCATTTGGTGGAATCAGCATACGATTACCCGGTTTCATTCAACGGTAAAATGCGTTTCAAATTGACTTTACCATTAGATTTGAGCCAAGACGAAATTCAAGCTTCCGTTCTTGCTAATGCTGATGCTCAAAAGTGGTTAGAAGGTAAAACACCGAAGAAATTCATTATCGTTCCGGGAAAGATTATTAATATGGTGATGTAAATTTCATTTGGTGAACTTGAAATATTTCGTTATTGCTATCTCAATGAAAAGTTTTCGTTTCAGGCAATGCAAAAGTCAAGTGCCTATAAAATATCCAAGCAACTCTTTAGCTCTCTAGAAAAGAAAAAAGTCAATTTCAGGAATTGAAGATCCGAAGTCCGCAAAGAACAAGAAACAACGTTCTTAATTCTATATGTAAAAAATAATTCTTTCTGGTTAAATAGTTTTGATGAAACGAAATACATAGGTGAAGGAGTAGAAAGAAAAGTTTTTGAATTTGAAGAAACATTCTTTTTTATTAAAACTTAACGACACAATTTTTTTCGAATCGTTACGGGATGATTGATAATTATAAGAAACAGTATCAACCCGCATACCAAAAGAAACATCAAACCTAAAACAGGAGACAGAAAATAACCAACGATTCCGTTTGACCTTTCAGTTGAGGTTTTAAAATCGGCATCGTCCTGATAGCTATCGGGATACTCTCCCCTAAAAAAATCAGGCACAAAAAAACCCTGACGAATCTGAGATTGTCAGGGTTTATAAAATCGGCATCGTCCCGATAGCTATCGGGATACTCTCCCAAAATACTATATACAAAAAAACCCTGACGAATCTGAGATTGTCAGGGTTTATAAAATCGGCATCGACTTACTCTCCCACCCGCGGA
>Ga0169931_10000451_pt1 | contig 67369 bp, 62 predicted proteins | sample Kivu_15m_20L_FD_129675 | JGI IMG/M metagenome (GOLD analysis project Ga0169931, IMG submission 129675) | Freshwater microbial communities from Lake Kivu, Western Province, Rwanda to study Microbial Dark Matter (Phase II) - Kivu_15m_20L... | ecosystem: Environmental > Aquatic > Freshwater > Lake... | reverse complement strand
TACCCACTCGAAACCCGGAAGCGCCATTTTATAATAAACGGCCGTTTCTCTCTGATTTTCGGCGAGTTTTGCCTCGATTAATCTTAAAGCAACTCCTCCTCTCGCCACTTTATCGGCTTTGCCTGGTATAGCCTTTGGTTTCTTGTAGACGAAATCGAGACGACGCAGGAGATGCCGCAATCCGCTGAAGGCTATACGTGACATTGTATGTTACCTTAAATGTGCTCTCTGATGACTTACCTGCATCGAGCAACAATATGCACTTAATCCTGTCTCAAGAAGCGCGCATAGCGCTTAAAGCCGTTGCTCTTGCTCTAGTGCTTTTAAGTTCCTGCTAAGTTAAGAACCTACTCAGCCATCACTGGCTCTGCTTGTATTGGTAATTGGGCGTTTATCAGCAACTAGATAGTCTCTTTCTGTGGCTCGAGTTTTTTTGCCTCGCTTCCCTGACGTCGCCTGCTCCTTAGTCATTACTCACAGCAACGTAATTAGTCTATCCCATACCGGTTGCGGCGACAGCGACTCACCAGTAAAGAGTAGATCCTGCGATTCCAGCTGGTAGGCTTTAGCGATCTCAGCACGTGATCGACTCTGCTCGCTTCTCTTTAATGCATCCATTTTGGTAACTACCACGACACAGCGAACATCACTCTCTGCGCACATGCGTTGCACCGCCCTCTCATCGTCTTCCGGCAATCGCCTACAGTCATTGAGGAGTATGACCACCCGAAGCCTATCCCGATTTCTGATGTAGGAAACCGCCAAACGAGCAATCGACTCGCGTTCAGACTTTGGTAATTTTGCGTACCCGAAGCCCGGCATATCGACGAGCGCGAGCTCAAAGGGACTCTCGTCACTCACACCTCTCACCTTGAAAAAATTTAACTCTCGGGTAGAGCCAGGGTTACCACTCACCCGAGCGATCTTTCTTCCCATCATCCGATTGAGGAACGTGGACTTGCCAACGTTTGAGCGGCCGGCTACGGCAACTTCGGGCAGCATTTGCTTGGGTATTAGCCGAACATCCGGCACCCCAAACAAAAACTCAGCGCCTTTTATCTCAATCGTTTTTGTGGTCTGTATCACAACACCCCTTAGAGCTCTTGGCGATCGTATCCTCCAACTTTCTCAAACGAATCCCCAAGCTCAAGATGTATACCCCCAATATGAGCCATACTGCGGTATACGACCAAAAAAGTGACGGGAAGGTATCAGGTGTCATCACAGCTCTCCTCTCCTTGTTTGTTGCGCCAACTCTCCTCAAGGTAGCCCACTCTATATCTGACCCACACTAAGAGCCCTGCTAAGAGCATGAGCGCGAAGCTCGAAAGACCGAAAGCCCACCAATACGAGGGATCTTTCAACCCGCCGTGCTCAATTACTTCAGGGTGGAGCCGCGCACTTTGGGGGAGAAGCTTAATCGAGAACACCACGAGGGGAACTGAAGCTGCCCCAAGAATTCCAAGTACCGCGCCGTGCGTCGCTGTTTTTGCGGGATCGCCAAAGTTTCGCAGTATGGTGAACGAAAGAAATATAAGCCAGAGCACCAAGAAGGTGACGAGTCTGGGTTCTTCCCACCTAAACCACGTATTCCATGCACTGTGCCCCCAAATCATCCCTGTCACTAGCACAATCGTACAAAACGCGAAGCCAACCTCTCCCGCCGCCAGACTCAGCAAATCCGACTTCGGGTTTCGCGTCGCAAGGTAGTAAATACTCGCAAAAAAAACCACGCCGAACGAAGCGTAACACGCAAACGCACTACCGACGTGGAAATAAAAGATGCGCTGTACGGCACCCATAACACGCTCGTTCGGAACCACCATCAAAACTAGCCACTGAGCTAAGCCAACGGCACAGAGCGTAAGAAGCGCTAAAAGTGGATGTAAGGAGCGGGTCGATTTCGGCATAGCAGAAGAACGATGACTACGTAATCGCAGAGTTATACCAATGCCGGGCTGACATGGCAAAACTAACCTTTTGTGAACACCTCTGACTCAATCCCGAATGACAAAATCGAACAGGCTGAGCCCTACAATTAGAAATACGGCGTTTACAGCGAGCAAGACCGAGGGCCATACTGATGTAGGATCGAGGGCGCCTCGCAACACTAGCTCGGTAGTCATCTCGAGGCCCGCGAAAAAAAGCGGGAAGAGGAGAGGGAGAGCCAAGAGAGGGGTAAGAACTCCTCTCAATCGCGAGGTACTTGCCATCGCCCCTAGGATAACTACCACGCTCGCCAGTGCACTCGACGAAGAAAGGCCCACCACAACGAGCTCCTTCCACACCGACCATACAACTTGGTCAAGCGTTACCGAAAGCACCCCTAGAAGTAGTACATAGTTCACAAAGAAAAGTGCTGTACTAATGAGTACTTTCGAGAGATACATCTGACTACCTGTGACCCCACTAAGCAGAAGGCCTTCGAAGGCACGCCCCTCCAACTCAGACTCATACGAGCGAGATACTGATGAGAGCGTTGAAAGAATAAAGACAACCCACAGCAGCATCGGAAAGATCTTATTCCCAGTGATCCGATCAAGCATGGCAGAGCTCGCCCCTGCTCCCGTTAAAACAGCCATGAACACCGCATTGCAAGAAAGCAGGGTAAGCAGCTCGCGGCCCCTCCACTCGAGTCGAAGCTCCTTCAAAACTAGGAGGTACACAATATACGCCCAGCGAATCATCGATTGCTCTCCCGATAGATGGATATGACCCGCTCACGCTCGTCAGTACTCGCATCGGACCCGGAGTCCGCCAAAATACGGCCATTGGCTAAAACTACAATACGAGTAGCAAGCGGACCAAGTCGATGAATATCGTGCGTCGCAACGATTCGCAACGGCATAGTAGTTCGGGCTGGGCCCGCCCCTTTAATGACCTGTGTAAGAAGCTGTACACCTTGTTCGTCCAAGTGACTTGACGGCTCATCGAGGAGCACTATCGAGGGATTTCCAATAAATGTGCGCGCCAATGCAACTCGCACTTGGTTACCTCGCGAGAGTTGTCCAACCATCTTTGCGCTATAGGTCATCAAGCCCCAGCGCGATACGATATCCTCTACAGGCTCTCCATCGGACACACCGGAGAACAAGGCCAAATTCTCGGCTACCGTAAGACGATTGTACAAAAACAGATATTGAGAGAGAAACCCTGTAGTGCCACCAAACGAGCTCAGCCGCTTTCCCGCATCAGCCTGAGAGAGCCCCGCAAGAACTCTCAAGAGCGTGGACTTTCCGGCACCATTTGCTCCTAAAAGAAGTACGCACTCTCCCGACTGAAAAGATACGGTGATCTGCCGAAGCACCGGCTTTGCGTCGAAAGCCTTAACGATCCCCTGTAACGCCAACGACGGCTCACGCCCTCTCATAGCCCTTAAGCTCTTTGAGGACTGCTGCTATCTCAAGCGTAAGGGCTCGCTTGGTTGGCTCGAAATCTTCCGTGCTCACCTTACCCATCGCGAAATCAAGCTCAAGGTCCTTTAATGCGCGCAACGCGCGCTCCTTAGTATCCAGTAACGCAATGCGAGACCGATCGAAGCTCTCGACAGCATTGCTATCCAAAGCCACACCCAGGACTGGCAGGCAAAGAAACCAGGTAATGAGTAAAACAAAGAGAGCTGCCGCCGCGATCCACATATTTACACCGAACGAGAAACGCCCACTGGTTGGAGAGCTTCTTGCGAAGAAGCACGTCGTATAGGCAGAGCGACAATGCCGCCCCCTAACACCATAAGTATGGCTCCATACCACAGCCATATCTGCAACGGGTTGATATACAACTTTAGCGATGCCTTTGTCCCAGTCTCGTCCACACCTGCCAACACAAGGTAGATATCCTCTCGCGCCCCCATCCGCAGAGCTACTTCCGTTGTAGTCTCCTTATTCTTCGGATAAAATCGAAGCTCCGGCGCCAGTACCGCTAGGACTGCATCATCTTTGGCGGCGCGTACCGTAACGTGAGCTTGAACTGCTTCGTAGTTTCTAGTCTTCTCCTCATGAAACTCATTCAGTTGAAGTGAGAACCTCCCCACATTAAATCGCTCGTTGGGTGCCAAGGTAAACTCTCGCTCCACTTTGTGTGCCATGGATGCTGTTATCGCTATGGTCATAACCAGCACTCCAAAATGAATCAGATGAGCCCCATACTTCACTCGCTGACGACGAAACAATGTCAGAAGCGTAGCCGGAGACCACTGTGTACTGTGAGTAACACCAGCTTGAACTCTAAGGCCACGTTGAACTTCCCCCAGGATCGTCATCAACACAAAGAAGCAGATCGCGTAGGACAACACCGGATAAAATTCCGTAATACCAGCCCACACCAACGCAGTTGCCACCACAAAAGCCCCCAGAAACGGCACGAGAAACGATCGTAGCAATTGACCAAGAGAGGACCTCCTCCACGCGATAGTGGGACCAACCCCCATCAGGAACACGAGTAGTAGAAACAAGGGCACATTGACAGCGTTAAAAAATGGAATGCCCACGGTTTGCTTCTGTCCAGTGAACGCCTCCGAAAAAACGGGGAACAGCACACCCCACAGCACCGCAAAGCAGATACTGAGCAGCACTAAATTGTTCAAGAGAAACACAGCTTCTCGGGAAAACATACTTTCAATAGTGCGCTCGGGCTTGAGCTCACTACGCCGCCACACAATCAGAGCAACCGCCACACCAACAATTAACCCAAGATAGAGGAGAAAAACCCATCCGATATCAGTTGACGCAAACGCGTGGACACTCTGCACCAATCCAGAGCGCGTAAGGAAGGTACCGAAGACCGTCAATGCATACGCCAAAACGATCAGTGCGATGTTCCATACCTTCAGAATCCCCTTACGTTCCTGAACCATCACAGAATGCAGGAACGCTGTCGTTATCAACCACGGAAGAAACGAAGCATTTTCCACCGGGTCCCAAGCCCAAAAGCCACCCCAACCGAGCTCGAGATACGCCCAGTGTCCCCCGAGGACGATGCCTGCGGTGAGAAATGTCCAGCCCACGAGTGTCCAACGCCGAGTCATCCGTATCCAGTCGTTTGATATCTGCCCAGAGGCCAGAGCTGCCATGCAGAATGCGTAAGGAACAGCGAGGCCCGTAAATCCCAAGTAGAGCATCGGCGGGTGGATAGCCATGTACTCGTTTTGCAACAGCGGGTTTAGCCCATTACCATCCGGCAAGATGAACTGATGCTTGAGGTACCGAAAGGGATTGGTAAGGAACAGAGTAATCGTCGTGAAAAAGAGGGTCGACGAGTTGAGGAACGACATCAACCAGGGCACAAAAGGGCGTGGATAATGTGTAGAGGCTCTTGCCACGAGCGCACAAAAACCCGCGAGTAGAAAGCACCACAGGAGCATGGAACCATCCATACCTCCCCAGATCGCTGTTATCTTGTAGATCCAAGGCATGTCTCGGTTTGAGTACTGCCAGACGTATTGGATTGAGTAGTCGTTGGTGACGAAGGAGTATCCAAGACTACCTATTGAAGCACCCAGAGCAACGAACACGAGGATCGTCAATCTCCTAAGGATCTCATTACGAGCCGAGCTACTCGCAGGATTTAAACCAAATATTACTCCCGCAACGGTCCCCCCGAGTGCAAGCACCCAGGTCAAACACAGCGCAAAACTTCCAAACTCCGCCACTAGCTATCCTTGCAATCAAAAAACGGTAACTTCACCGTATTACATATATTTGGCATCACAGACATTCAGAGCCTCTAACAAACTATGGATCTTGCGCCGCTACCGAGCCCCCCCCACGCCGCCCGGGTGCCCCCCTGGCATCGCTGGCTCGTACTTCGAGGGACACTGTGTCTGCAACTTGGCGGCCTTAATCACCCCTCCTCTGTAGTCTCCGTCGATCAACACATCTCGCCCGGCGGCAAACATATCCGGCTTGAGATTCTCATACACCACCGATACGACTGCCCCTTTATCGTCTTTGGGGTCCTTTGCATCGAATCGCAGCACCATGGCTGGCTCTGTTCGATATTCGATCGGTTCGACCACGCGAGCCCCCACACGTATCCGGAGTAGATCACCTTGCCCTGCACGCGCCACCAACTCTGAAGGCGTCAGAACCAATGAGCTTGTACCACGCGTCGCCTGAAACACCATTATTCCCGCGAGCACTGCGAACAGAGCAACTAACGTGATAAAAATTCGACCCATGATATCCTGCCCTACGGCTCTGAATGAACCGAGGAGGATTCTATCCCAAGAGCACCTTTAATGCCATTGAGCGCCCCCTCAATGGCAGACCCAAAACCACCTGGCCTTCGCCATGGCGCCGGGTCAACTGCCTGTCCGTTGACCAAAAACAACATCCGCGCAGCCCTCGAGGTATGCAATCCCGTCATACCTATATCAGCGAGCACTTGCCCCTGAGAGACCACCGAGCCTTCAAAGACATGCCGCTGGTCAAGCGAGTAAAAAACAGACGCCACCCCTGCACCGTGATCGGTCACAACTATCTCTCCCAGAGTACCAAGACGTCCGGCCATCCTTACCGTACCGGTATACGGAGCCACTACCGATGTGGTATCTCCGATCGGTTCCAGAACCTCTCCGAGAGAAACCGAGGAGACAAGCTCACCCTCGCTGTCTGCCATTACCACCCGATCTCCAAATCCGACACGAGCACTAAACGAGCCCGAAAAGAGTGCGCCTCGCCAACTGCGGGGCGAGGGCGATTCCAAAGCCAAACGTTCGCTGATAATCTCGAGCTCTCTGGTTCTAACCGATGATAATAAGAAATTCGCAAAGGCGATGGCAGACTGTCGGCTTCCACCTTCCAAATCCTGCCTGAGCTGCTCCACCTTCCGACGCTCAGCCGTCGGCATAACGCCGGCGACCTCCTTAGAAAGCCCAGCTAATACGCGAATCAAGGCTCCCTCCGATGCGTACTCCTGGACGAGCCTTCCACTTGTAGCAGTCCGTCGCAGCTCGACACCAAGTGGCGCTTTTACTGAATGACCTGCCACGTCCGTCGCAAACAGGGCCCAATCCGAATTTGCGCGACCTTGCGGAACAGCCGCGACAAATCCAAAGAGGTCAGACTGCAGTAGATCTTGATCTATCAAGACAGCAGGTCTACCTAAGACGTATGGCTGATCCCCTATCGATAGACCGCTACTGGTCAAATTGACATCACCTGCCTTGTAAACAAAAAGACCTACACCACCCTCGTCAATCACGCGCGGAGCGGAAAGCACTTGGAGGGAAGGGGCATATGAGTCTACGACCACCGCAAAAGCCGTACGAGACACCGTGCCCCACAGCGAACGATCCTGCACCGCAATACGGACAAACGCGGGCCCCTCTCGAAGTCCTGCTATCGACTTTGAAAGCGCAAACAATCCGGAAAATTCATGCACCACCCCTTCCGGCTCGAACCGGCCAACCGGCAGCATAACTTCTGCTTGCTCGACCTCAACGGTCACGGATGCAACCCCCGAACCGGTGTCGCGTGCGCGAAAGCTGACCTTGTTCTCTTCAGCCCCGACAAACGCCGTCATGCCCTCTATCTCAAGCGTAGGCGCTTCGACTTCAATACCAAAGCGCATCCCAACAAACAGGGCGCTGGTTATCAGAACGACAAAGAGACCGGCCACGACAGGGATAAGGCGGGTCGTTACGGTCATTTCAGCAGGGATAACAGCTTTATCCTTGGAGACCTTTTCGTCTTTCTCCATATAACCTCAATCTTGGCTTTGTATATCGACCCAATCCCCTAACTCAGGTCCGAGTTTGCTAGATACGAACGATCGCAATTTGCCTCGTAATTTGTTTTCAATCTGACGAACCCGCTCTTTGCTCAAGGACAGCTCATCAGATAACTCCTGTAGGGTAACCTTATCTTCGTCGAGCACGCGCCCTTTGAATATAGCTCGTTCTTTGGCTGACAGCGATTGCTCAAAATCTGAAATAGCACCCTTTAAAACGGCATGAAACTCGCGCTTCGCCATAGCGTCTTCCACTGATTCCCGCTCACTCGGCAAAACCGACAACAGATTAGAATCGTTATCGTCCTGTAGAGGTGCGTCGATGCTAACGTCGGAACCACTGAGCCGCTGAGACATCTCCACGACCTCTCCCTCACGCACGTTGAGCCTTTCGGCAAGCAGCTTAGCAGTTGGAAAGATCCCCTCTCGCTCAAGGCGATCGCTTTCTTTTTTAAGGTTAAAAAACAGCTTTCGTTGCGCCTGAGTCGTCCCGATCTTCACGAGACGCCAGTTAGCGATGATATATCGGATGATATAGGCGCGAATCCACCAAACGGCATACGATGGGAAGCGAACTCCACGATACGGGTCAAAATTCTTAACCGCTTCCATCAAACCGATGTTACCCTCCTGAATGAGATCGAGAATGCTTCGAGCTACGCGCTCGTAATCGCGGGCTATCTTCACCGCAAGCCATAGATTGCCCGAAACTAGCCTGTAGGCAGACTCAGGGCTTTTGGTCTTGTAGTACTCAACCGCTGCTTCGTGCTCCTCCTCCCGGGACAACGGCTTAAAACGACGGATCTCTGCCAAGTAGGCATCAAGCGGATTATAAGGCACGAGGGCGTCCTTCGCGCCTACCTCTTCAACCTCGATATCCTCAGGAACCTCCTCAAGACTCAATTCTTCAAAGCTTGGGGCATCAATTACCACCTCAGGCTCTACGCTCTCTCCCCTTCCTATGTCCGGCATCACCGATATCTCTGGGGGCAACACCTCCACGTCGAGAACATCAGCAACGGGCTCATGGTCACCGGAAGGCGCCTGCTGGGATGCGTTTTTCTTTAGTTTTTTCGGCACATTAAATCGCCTTCGGTGTTTTACTTGCTCGGGGAATTCTACACCCATCGAGCTCAAATAATCCACCCACCAGCAGCATGTCGCGCAAAGCGAGAAAACCCCCTGCGTCTCATTAAATAGCTCGTAACTTCAACGTATTATGCAGACCACCCACTTCCGGCGGGACTGTCACGACGGAGGCGTGACCTCGGCCTACGTCAAGAAGCATACAGCACTCGTGCATATCTGCCGATCCTACCAACGGGATCTACTAGTTGGGGCAGCTTACATGACCAGTTCACGAATCGGGGAGGCCCTCGTCAAGAGCGGCAAGCTCTCCCCTAATCAGTTGGCACAAGCCATCGAGGCCCAGCAGAAAAAGGGTGGCTGGATTACTACACAATTCGTCCAACTCGGGTTCTTAAGTGAGGGGGAGCTCCTGCAAGGAATATCCGATTACTACGGCCTGCCGATGGTCGACCTGGGAAGTGTCTCTATTGACCACTCCATCCTGCAGCTCATTCCAGCCAACATAGCTTCCAAACACGGACTAATCCCTCTGGTACGTAAAGATCACACCTTGACCATCTGTGTTACCGACCCATCAAACATGGCAGCTCTGAATGAGATCAGGTTCATTACAGGACTCGATGTTCAACTATGCGTCGGCAGGGGTTCTGAGATCAGACAGCTACACAAGCGGCTCTACGAAAACAAACCTGCCTACGACCAGATACTCCATGAAGCGCGAGCAGAGCAGACGATTGATCTCGTGGAAACACAAGAAGACTTTGATCTACTTGCTCTGGAGAAAGCAACCGCAGACGCTCCTGTAGTAAAGCTCGTCAATGCGATCCTGTCAGATGCTATTTCCAAAAACGCCTCTGACATACACCTTGAACCATACGAGAGCACCTGCAGAGTCAGATTTCGAATCGACGGTATCCTCTACGAAATTATGAGACCTCCAGCGAAATTGAAGAGCGCACTGATATCACGCCTCAAAATCATGGCCCATCTCGATATTGCAGAGCGCCGTTTACCCCAAGATGGGCGCATGAAACTCAGACTTGAAAACGAGAACACGGTGGATTTTCGGGTCAATGTGACCCCTACTCTCTTCGGTGAAAAAGTAGTCTTGCGTCTCCTCGATACCAGCAACATACAACTCGATCTGAGCAAGCTGGGGTTTGATACAAAACAACTTAGTCACTTCAACGACGCAATATCACAACCTCATGGAATGATCCTCGTAACTGGCCCAACTGGATCGGGTAAAAGCACTACTCTCTACGCTGCCCTCTCGGAGCTCAATAAGATGACGACAAATATCTGTACAGTTGAGGATCCCGTGGAAATCAACCTTCCTGGAATCAATCAATCTCAAGTGCACGATGAAATCGGATTTAGTTTCGCCTCTGCCTTGCGAGCATTTCTACGTCAAGACCCCGACGTTATAATGGTCGGAGAGATTCGAGACCAGGAAACCGCCGAAATAGCAATCAAAGCTTCGATGACCGGACATCTCGTCCTCTCAACGTTACACACAAATGATGCGCCATCGAGCATCAATCGACTCCTGAATATGGGAGTCGAACCATTTTTGGTATCGTCCTCGATTAACCTCGTAGTCGCGCAGCGCTTGGCTCGGCGTATATGTATGCACTGCAGCGTGGAGGCCAGCATTCCAAGAGAGGCCCTGATCGCCGCAGGTATGTCCTCGGTCGAAGCAGAGACTATCAAGGTTCGAAAAGCTGTCGGTTGTCCACGTTGCGCCGACACAGGCTATCGAGGACGAATAGCTCTTTATGAAATTATGCGCATATGCGCCGAAGTGCGCGATCTTATACTGAGAGGGGCCCCCGCACCTGAGATTAAACAGGCAGCTATTCGGGAAGGCATGACGACCTTAAGGCGCTCAGGATTGGCTCGCTTGGCGGAGGGGGTGACCACCCTTGAAGAGATCCTCAGGATTACCAAAGCGGAATAGCTCTCTTCTCACTATCCGAAAGCAACAACTTTAGAGATTTTCCGATTGTTCGAGAGATCTTCGGCTCAGATCGTCAAGGTGGAAGACGCCGTAGTCGATCCCCGAATACGATCGTAAGCTACTGAGAACGTGGAGCGTCATGCCTGTCTATGTTTATGAAGGTCGGGATCTAACCGGACAGCGCATCTCTGGAGAGGTAGATGCCCGAGATATCCAGACCGTATTCAATATCCTGAAGGGCCGGCGGATCGTTCCGCTTCCCGATAAGGTCAGAGAGAAGAATAGCGGACTCAACCGCGAACTCACGATTCCAGGATTAGGCCCCCGAGTCTCAGCCAAGGATGTGGTTGTCTTCACCCGTCAATTCGCCACCATGATAGATTCCGGGCTACCTATCGTTCAAGCGCTCGAAGTCCTCGCCAAACAGCACCAAAATAAGACCTTCAAGAAGATTCTAGTAAAGATCAAAGAGACGGTAGAGACTGGCGGAACACTCAGTCAGGGGATGCGAAAACACCCCAAGGCCTTCTCCGACTTATACGTGAACATGATCGCTGCCGGCGAAAGTGGCGGTATCCTTGATTCAATCCTTGAGCGACTTTCGGTCTACATGGAAAAAGCCCTTAAGCTCAAGCGAGACATCAAAACAGCCATGATATATCCGTCGATCGTGGTAACTGTAGCGTTTATCGTAACTGCGATCCTTCTCATTTTTGTAATACCTACCTTCAAGGACCTCTATAGCGGCTCAGGCTTAGAGCTGCCCGGCCTGACCAGGTTCGTAATGGGCGTCTCGGACTTTATGGTTCAGTGGTGTCTTGTGATTTTCGGAAGCCTCGGGATGTTTCTTGTTGTCTTCTTCAGGGCTCTCAAAACAAACCTCGGACAGGGGATCATTCACCCGATTGCGCTGCGGGTACCAATTTTAGGCTCGTTGATTAAGAAGGTCTCGGTCGCAAGGTTTAGTAGGACGCTGGGAACGATGCTGACGTCCGGAGTTCCCGTGTTAGACGCTCTGAACATCTGCGGCAAGACCGCGGGAAACAAGGTGGTCGAACGCGAGGTACAGCAGGTAAGACTTGCCATATCCGAAGGACAGACAATGGCAGACCCACTCAACAACTCAAAGATCTTTCCTCCCATGGTCGTCCAGATGATTAGCGTAGGCGAGGCAACAGGGGCCCTGGATGCTATGCTGAATAAAATAGCCGAATTCTACGAGCAAGAGGTGGATACTGCTGTTGCCAACCTCAAACAATCAATCGAACCGATAATGATCGTCATTCTTGGCTTGATCGTCGGAACCCTCGTGATCGCCATGTACTTACCTATCTTCCAGATGGGTAAGGTCATGGGGGTGTGACCACAACGTCTCCTGAGGTACTCCATGAAGAACCTTTTTGCGTACCATGGCGACCTCTACCCATGGACTGTCACCATAACCGCCTCAATTTACGCTCTGAAGTAAAAAACACTCAATCAAAACCGACTGGCATCCGACTTGCTTATGTAGAGGTCAATGTAGAGGTCACAGAGACACACACCAGAAAGCGGGCCAGTGTGGGCGGTGGGAACTCCACTAAACCATACAGCACAGGACCGCTTCTTTCTGAGCCAGAGTAGTAAGCCGGGAGAGTTAATAATGAAAAATGAAAAAGGTTTTACGCTTATTGAATTGTTAGTCGTGGTAGCTATCATTGGAATACTAGCGGCGATTGCTATCCCCCAATACTCAAGCTACAAAGAGGGTGCATTTGTCGCGAATGCAAAGAGTGACTTAAGGAACCTGGCGGCCGCAGCAGAGGCGGACTATGCGAGCAACAACGCCTACACCGCAATAGAATCGTGTGTGGCTCCGGGCACGGAGTCAGCTCCCTGTCCAGGACTACCTGGTTTTAGAGTTGGAACAGCGGGTGTAACCTTCAGCCTCACTCCAAATGGCACGGCCTTTACGGCCACAGCAGCACACTCCCAAGCAAGCGACAGGGTGTGTCGATGGAGCAGCGCTGACGGTGGTCTGGTAACCCCGGATTGTGCCGCAGCAGGCTAGGGTAAGAGCAGTCGCGAAAAGGCTGCAATCTAAAAAGTGACGACACTGAGAGGGCTCCCACGAGCCCTCTCTGCTTTCTGATACACCGTTGCCTCCCTCTCTTTTGCACCCCAAGCCTCCCACTTGAGCCACTCGCGACGAGGTCGTACACTTCCTAAAAAAGGGGATGGTTAGTATACCTTCGCGACCACAGGATTTTGCTACAGGAAAACAAGGCAAAAACCACTCCCTACTCCGAACGCGTATCGTGGTCGCTCGCTTTCCTGGTGTAGGAGATGAAGATTTGAGGTATCCCATGCTAAAGCTCATAACCGCTATACTAGTAACACTTGGCGTCAGCGCATGTGCAGCCTTCCAAGAGCGGCAAGAGCTGAGGCCAGTCCGGCAAGATACCCTTTCAGAATCTACCTCAAGACCGACCGAGCTAATCCCCTCCGCACCAACCTCAACGAGCCCGACCCGAAAGACCGCGAGCGGCACGGAGGTGACCTGGGAAAGCCCTAGCGAGCCGGTCGATGGTTTTGTAATCCGATACGGCGAGGATGCGAAGCTTCTTGATAAGGAGGTAAAGCTCTATGCAAGTAGTCTGAAGGAAGAGCAAGACCCCGAGTTCGGCAAGGTATACCGGTATGTCATAAAGGATGTTTCGCCCACAAAACCGCTGTACGTCGCCATAGCTGCCTTCAAAGGAGACCGGTTGTCGGACTTCAGCGAATCGAAGGAAGAGGCCAGGAATTGAGAAGGATACGGACACAGAGTGAGCAGTGTGGTTCAGGCGTCTACGCGCACAACGGGGTACGTGAGGTCAGCGCGGCGTTATCATAACGGGTTTTCTCTGCTTCTCACCCTCGCTGCGCTCCTGCTCTCTTTGTGTCCCGACAACCCCTTCTAAGCACCGAGCCACACTAGTAACTCAATCCCCTGAAGCGCCAGTTCTCGTTGGTCGCAGCTTTCAAGACCGCCCTAGTCTATTCCAAGGGGAACTGCTCCCATTGCAGTTCGCCTGCTAAGGCATCACGGAACCAGGTTTCTTGGGCCTCTATCAGTCGGAAATGGTAATCAAGCTCGTCTACCGTTGCGCCTGACGCCCCCAAACTCGAACTCAGCACGAGATAGTGCCCCACCAAACTGACTTTGATTCCAACCAACCCATCAGCTATCTCAAGAGCCGCGGCGAGAACGTCTGAGGCACCGCGAATTGGGACCGTAATTATGTTTACCCCCATGTACACGGTTGTTTCCTGCGTTTTCTTGATCCCCTCTATGAGTATCTCCAACTCCTCGTTGTCGCGCAGGTGGATCATCCACCGCACGTGGTCGGTAGTCTTCTCTTTCTGGCACTCGTCTGGATTGAACCCACGTCGAGTAATAAACTCCTCCACTACTCGTACAGGGTCCTTTCCTCCAGTGATCTTGCGAATATTGAGGTCAGCAAATTTCTTTATCTTACCCATAGCTCTACTTGTGGTATCGGATGCCGCGAATGATGGTGTGAGCCCGATAAATCTGCTCAACGAGCACCAACCTAACGAGTTGATGCGGCATCGTCAGCGATGATAACGATAGAATGTAGTCGGCTGCCTGTCTAACCCTTTCCGAAAAACCGAACGCTCCACCTATCACAAAACACACGGATCGCGTGCCTGCCACCATCCGGGCATCCAAGAGTCGCGAGAACTCCTCTGACGAGGTATGCTTACCCCGTTCATCGAGAATGACTCGGTATTCGTATCCCTTTATCTTCTTTAGAGTTTCATCCGCCTCTCGTTCCTGCACTTCAACCGCCCTCAGCGATTCTGGAGCTTCGAGGCCCAACTCACAAAGCTCGATCGGGAAGGCCCCTTTGAGTCGCTGGAGATACTCTGCCTCTCCGTCCTTTACGAATTTTTGGCGGACGCGTCCGACACTCAGAATAGTGATTTTCATCACTCCAGGGTAAGCTGCATCCTCAACGGGCAACAAGCGAATTAGATCCAGCTTGTTTGAGGGCACGCACAGCCAGGTCGTCAACCAAACACAAAACATCCAATCAAATCAATTCTTTGCAATCAAAGCCTTGAGCTTGTGCCTCGGGAAACGAGGAAAACATACCGGTGGCGAGGAGATTGGGGGCTAGGACGATATTCCATTTTCACGACCGGCAGGGGGGGGTATTTTCTCCCCTTATGTAATTTTAGCGATTACTACTAAAGTTTTTTGTAGGCCTCTCCGAAGAAACCCATGAGCGGAAAGGATTCCGTAGTTTCGTCAGTCAGCCACGGACGGTGGTCAGGGAGTGAACCGAGGAGCGCACGAATAGCGGAGCGCTTCCCGTCATGGACGAAGACTATGAGGATATCGCGAATCGGCAGCCTGTTTGCTGCAAACATTGATTCAGTCAGCAAAAACTCTCAAACAAAGTCGCCTCAAAATGTAGAGCAGCCCGCCCCAGCTACTCAGAGCGAGGCCGTGGTGCTATCTCCCAAGCTCAATCGAACGCCGCAGAACGCCACTGAAACTCCTGAAGCTCGCGAGGCTCGATTGCGGGACTTAAAGCGCCGTGTGGCAAAAGGTGAGTACTCACCGGACTCAAAGAAGGTTGCTGAGTCAGTGTACCGGGATCTTGCGTGATTGAGAGAAAGCTCAGGAGATAATCGCCACTCGAAGCTCTCATGCGGATGACGTTGTCATGCGCAAGCTCATTCCTGGTACTGTTAGGAAAGTTCATATACTGTGTTGGTATGCAGCTCCGGATGGTTACCCTTGTTATCTCTCTGTCCGTAAGCTTTCTAGGATGCTGCTTAGCCATCATCGAACAGACCAATCAGCAAGACCAATCACCTCGCTGGCAAAAGAGCCTCCTGCACCCTACACGTGGAATCGTGGTAGTGGCTCATGGCCTGAACCTAAAACCCAGCGCCATGGACGATCTCTGTACAGCGCTTAATATGAGAGGCTTTCACACCTACAGGGTGTCGCTCACCGGTCATGATACACGTCATGAGGACGTATTCCCAGCCTCCCGCTGGTCCGAGGATTTTGCGGCGAGCTACCGCTCCGCGCAGAGTATGGATCTGACGCTACCAACGTATATAGTTGCGTTCTCTGCCGGGGGCCTTGTCGCTACTCACTTCCTCGACTCGATGCCAGCCGAGGTGAAACCACCACACAAGATGGTCCTTTTAGCCCCTGCCCTGGCCCTTCGACTACTTCCCCGATCGGCATATCTTCTGACGTGGGTCTGGCCTCTCAAACTGGCAGTTCGCAATCTCGCTCCCGAGAGCTACCGCAGACTCGACTATACCCCGCTATTTTGGTACCGAAATACAATAGAGCTCTACGATGAAACTCGTGAGCTAGCCCACGTCGATAGGCTGCAGAAAATTCCGACCCTCATACTCCTCAGCCGAGATGATGAACTCATATCGAGAACGATCCTCTCGGAATGGCTCGAGCATAACCACCTAGTTAAAACCTGGCGCGTTGAACAGGTGCGCCCTGAACCGAAAACAGGCAATCTCTACCAACACCTTATCATCGATGAGAACTCACTCGGGGAAACGCAATGGCGAGACACTACCGCGAGGATAGCTGCATTTCTCCGTGAACCGGAGTATTAATCGCTACGACGACAATTCGTGGTCCTCGCTGCTCATGCCATATTCGCGCACTTTGTTGAGGAGTGTCTTATAGCTGACCCCTAGGATCTGTGCAGCCTTTGACTTGTTTCCATTCGTTAGCTGAAGCGCTCGCTCGATCGCCTGTACTTCAGCTTGCTGTACAGCCTGAGATGCTATCTCCGGAAGGGTCCTGATAGCATCCTCAAGCGCCGACAGATCAAGCCTAAACTCTATGCCTAGATGCTCAGGCCGAATCTCATCATCCGCCAACAACACAGCTCTTTCGATGACATTTTCAAGCTCGCGGATATTACCAGGCCATGAATACGAGTGGAGGATATCGACTACCAAAGGAGACACAGCGAGCTTCTCGCGCCCCATCTGAGCACAGAAATGGTTGATACACCGTTGCGTTAATATATCAATATCCTCGGGTCGTTCGCGGAGGGGCGGAAGAGTAAAGGTGACCACTGCCAGCCGGAAATAAAAATCCTCCCGAATCGACCCATTAGCGAGCGCCTCTTCCATTGATCTATTCGTTGCCGCGATGATTCGCGGAGCAACACGGATAGTAGTGTTGCCACCGACTCGACGGATCTCACGCTCCTGCAGGGCTCTCAGAAGCTTCACCTGCAAAGCAGGCAGCATCTCCCCTACTTCATCGAGAAAGACGGTACCTTCTGAAGCTAGCTCTAGGACCCCCGGACGCGTTTGAGTCGCACCGGTAAACGATCCTGCCTCATGCCCGAAAAATTCGCTCTCCAAGAGCTCTGCCGGAATAGCTCCACAGTTAAGGGCTATGAACGGATACCCATGTCTTGGGCTATGCTCATGAATATATCGCGCTACTACCTCCTTGCCCGTACCACTCTCCCCAAGCAAGAGCACGGAGGTATCGACCTGGGCTACTTGGCGTGCTTGCGCCAGGATCCGCTCGAGCTTAGGGCACTTTGTTATCACCGCTCCCGATAATTTTTTTCGAACCGAGGAAGACCGATCGAGGATACGATTATGCCTAATAACCTGGTGAAGCATCGGAGCGAGCGATTGCGGGTCAAAGGGCTTGCTAATAAAATCGCTCGCGCCAAGCTTCATAGCTTCGACGGCTATGTCTATCGAACCGAAAGCTGTCATGATAATGAAGGGCACGCTCGGACTACATTCCCTAACAGCCCGCAATAATTCGAGTCCGTTTCCTTGTGGTAGCTTAAAATCGCTCAAGACACAGGCTATACTACCTGCGCACAAGCGCTCCCGCGCACTCTCCGCGCTGTCTGCCTCCACAATCGCAAATCCATCTCGTACGAGAATCTGGCAGAGAACCTTTTTAAGGGACGGATCGTCCTCAACAACCAAAATAGTATGCACGGTGTCACGCACCTCTCCACCAAGCCCAAGGACCAGCAACTGCATGGTCCAATCTTACTCTCAGAAAGGGTCGTCTTATAACACACAGCACTTTATATATGGGCTCTTCGTGGCACTTAAGAAAGAGCAGCAAAACCACGCTATCGCGTGATTTTGATGGGGGTGTTTGTTGTCTTCGACGGCGCGACTTGGATCTGCCAACATTGGGATCGCGCAGCTATATCTTCCTACCGTCAAACGTGTCGTAGATCTGATCAAACTTCGCCGCTACTATGAAATCATTCTCGCTTAATCCGTTGACTGTGTGAGTCCACAGCTCGACCAGCACCTTGCGATACAGCACGTGAATATCAGGATGATGATCCTGCTCGTCTGCGACCCTCCCGATTAGCTGCACCCACTGAACGCCATCAAGGTAGGTTTTAAACCTGTACTCACGCCTGATACGCTGGCCATCAACGATCGACCACGCTGGGATTATCTTTCCGAGAGTGTCTCGATCCCCTTCGCTCAACGCCGCGCTACCCTTGGGGTATGGCACACAGTTCTTACCAGCTAAACCTTCCATAGTACGTCCTATTTGAGCTTAGTCTTGGTCTTGGGAAAATCCTTCCAATACTCTCCCGTCCCGCGTCTCAAGATGATGTCTGTCTCTAACACCTCAAAGGGAGAGAGCGTCGGCTTCCCCCGATACTCCTCGTACAGGGGTACGAACGGACGTTCAATACACTCCTTGAAGAGAGAATCAAAGCTATCGATGGTGAAGTAACTCGCTTGAAAGTCATCTATGTAGTACCCAGTACGTAGAACACGCTCTAGGTCAAACTGCAAGAAATTGGGTGACGGATCGCTCTTGACGTATCGCGCTTCCCCAAACGAGGACATAATCCCCGCGCCATAGGCCTTAATCTCACCGGCACTTCGGATCAGACCAAACTCAATAGTATACCAATTTAATCGCGCCAGAAACTTCACACCCTTGTGATCCATGGCTTTCAAGCCGCCTTTTCCGTACTCCTGCATGTAGCTCGCATATGCGGGATGCGTTAGCAGCGGTACGTGTCCGAAAACATCGTGAAAGATGTCTGGCTCCTCAAGATAGTCGAGCTGCTCAGGTGTACGAATAAAGGTGCCCGCCGGAAATTGTCTATTGGCGAGCATCGAGAAGAAAGGGCGCGATGCGATGAGCCCAGGCACTGGAAGGACCTCCCACCCGGTAGCAGCCCTCAGATGTTTATTCATCTTTTCGTAGTTCGGAACCTCCTCCGCAGTCAGCTGCAGAGTTTTCAGCCCCTGAAGAAACTCCGGGCACACACTGTCTTTTAAGGTCTCTAGTTGTCGATTGAAGAGCGTTCTCCACGTCCCGTGGTCTTGGGGGCTATACGTGCTCCAGTCCTGCTCGATGATGCACTGCTCTACGGTCTGTGCATCCAAAATTGCATGACCTTTGACCTCATCCATATACAATGACCCCTCAAGCACGCGACGCAAAACCGCTTTCGCCAGCGACCCTTTAATCAGTCCTTTTCAGAAACCACGTGATCCTACGATACCACCCGCTCACAGTCGGTTACAACGAAAGAATAGCTGATCAGCGAGGTCAAACAGGATGAGTCCATGGGTCTTGCCTCCCCTGATCGACCTCAGGCGAGAAACGTGCAAGCACTGAGAGGGCCTCGTCGGCGTGGGGAATAAACTTCCTAGCTCTAACCAGGGTACGACCGAGCCTGCGTAGCGTACTAGGGATCCATGCCCTATAGCGCTCCACACCCTTCTTATCGGCCAAGAGCGCGAAGCGCCCAGAGACACGGAAATCCCACAGCAGTAGGTATTCATCGTACAACTGAAGGAAATCTGGAGGTCCACCCATCTCGCTAAGATAGCGACCGAGAAGCTGCCGCTGTCGATCCTTTCCGAGCGCTGTATCAGAACTGCGATCGTTCAAGAGCGAGACAACATCCCGTGCCGGCGAATCCATGCACATATCTTGAAAATCGATCAGGCAGAGTTCGCCGCTAGGAAGAACGTGAATATTAGCCCCCATAAAGTCGAAGTGAGACGCCTGCGTAGGATGTTGTTCAACGCGAGCGCATACGGCATCCATACAACTCTGCACAACCTGAGAGTCAGCTTCGTTAAGTCCCCGTGGAAGTGCGTAATGATCTAAAAACTCACGTATCTGCGCCGCTCGCTGTTCTGCCGATGTACGGCGCTGATAAATGACCACGCGCGAATCTTGAGGGAGCTCTGCAAAGCACTTTTGAAATCGTAGAGCTGCAGCATAGAGCTCGAGGAGCGGATCTTTTGGAGCTTCTGACAACAATGCCGCCGGCATACGGGAACTGTCCTGTGCACAATCAAGCAGAGATACTGAACCGATATCTTCCACCAATAAACACCCCTGCTTTCGTGCGTCAAGGTAGAGAGCCGGCACACGAACTTCATGCCTTCGGAGATAATCTCCCACTTCGATATAGGTATCATCCTGGGTTAGGCCCCTATCACCCCCGCCCACTGGACCCTTGGCACCAGATAGGGTCATCAGAATAGCTGTTGGCACCGGGCTGTGAGACAACACCAGCCGCGAAAAGCGTCGAGTTGACATATCACCCGCGAGGGTCTCGACGGCTATGACCGTAGCCCCGCACAAAACACTGCTGGTGTTTACCAACTCTTGTGCAAGGCTCTGCTCAGTCGTCATTTAGAGTGTGCTTTTTCCGAACCACTTTCCTTTGCATCACCCGAAATTACTCCACACGCTATACGAGCCCCTCCTCCTCCGAGCGGTTGTGGAGTGTCTGAATAGTTGTCACCTCCTGCGTGAATCATGAGGCTGCGATTGAGTATGTCGGAAACCTTCAACCCTTTAACATTCATGGTGAGTGCTGCAGTTCCATCTTCTGCCGCTACGAGCTTCGGAAGATCACCGACGTGCCCCCCGCCGTGAGGCCCAAGATGCTTCCCAGTTGAGTGTGGATCATAGTGAGGACCTGCTGCCTGCGCCGCTACCATCTTTCCATCCTTCTCTTTAGGACCGCAGTCTGGATTCTCGTGAATGTGAAATCCATGTTCGCCAGGAGTTAACCCCTTGAGGTTCGCAACGATCTGCAAGCCGCTCTCCGTATCATGCAAGGTAATGCTGCCGATAGAGCTACCGACGCCCTCTGCAGTTACGGCTCGAACATCGATACTCTTTTCATCACTAGCCCATGCGTACGACACCGATATACCCATCACAAATGCAGCCGTTATCAAAAAAGATGATCTCATATACCTTCATCCTCGAGAAACAAGTTGACGTAGTACGTATTGAAGGATGCCTCCATGCTTGTAATATTCGACCTCGATATTGGTATCAACTCGCAGCCGCAGCGGCACTTCAAACGACGATCCATCTACCCTATCAACAACAAGAACGACATCCTGACCTGGGCGCACCCCATTTTCTAAACCTCGCAAGGAATACGTCTCATCACCTTTGATCCCTATATTTATCGCGTTCTGACCGTTCATAAACTGACACGGAAGAACTCCCATGCCGATCAGGTTACTTCGATGAATACGCTCAAAACTCTCGGCGATTACTGCTTTAACACCTAAAAGCCTGGTACCTTTCGCCGCCCAGTCTCTTGAGCTTCCAGTTCCGTACTCATGGCCGGCGAACACGATCAGTGGCGTATTGCTCTCAGCATATTTGATCGCAGCATCGAAGATGGGCATTCGCTCACCACTCGGTTGATGTAGCGTCACCCCCCCTTCGACACCCGGTACCATCAAGTTCTTGATCCGCACGTTGGCAAAGGTCCCTCGCACCATGACGTCATGAGTACCGCGTCGTGCGCCATAGCTGTTGAAGTCCTTATACTCTACCCCTCGTGAGACGAGATACTTTCCCGCTGGAGAGTCCTTTTTAAACGAGCCGGCCGGACTGATGTGGTCGGTTGTTACGGAATCACCGAATATTGCAAGTGCACGAGCTTTAATTACCTGTTCGACCGGCTTAAGGGATAAGCTAAAGTCTTCGAAGTATGGGGGCTCCTGTATATAGGTTGAAGAGAGATCCCACTCATATACGACGCCTGAGCTGCTCGGAACTTTATCCCATAAGGGGTTTTCAGCAACTACGTTGCTGTAGAGCCGATGATACATCTCCGGATCAAACGCTTGCGGCATGAGCGCCAACACCTCCTCAGCGGATGGCCAGATCTCTCGCAGAAACACCTGTTTACCGTTGTTGTCTATCCCGAGAGGCTCAGTATCAAGGTTTACTTGCACCGAACCCGCCAGCGCATATGCCACCACGAGCGGCGGACTCATCAAAAAGTTAGCCTTGATATTCTGGTGCACTCGAGCCTCAAAGTTACGATTGCCTGAGAGCACAGCCGCACCGATGAGATCATTCCCAGTAATACACTCCTCAACATGCGCATCAAGCGGCCCTGAGTTTCCGATACAGGTCGTACACCCGTACCCGACCACCTGAAAGCCAAGCTGGTCGAGGTAGCTCTGTAAGCCCGTTCGAGCGAGATACTCACTCACAGCCCGAGAGCCCGGAGCAAGCGACGTCTTTACGAACGGTTTAACCTTCAAACCACGCTCTACCGCCTTCTTAGCCAAGAGGCCCGCACCAAGCATCACGCTCGGATTCGAGGTGTTTGTGCACGAGGTAATAGCAGCAATAAATACCTCGCCATGACCAACATCAACGGTAGTAGTATTGGGTTCCGCACTACCAACACCCGAGACAGGCACTGAGATAGAAAACTTGCGTGAGAGATCCTCGGATTTTTTGCCGTATCCTCCCTCCTGCAATCCCTGTGAAAACAGTCCAGCAAACGTGCTTTTCACATCGCTGAGAACTATCTTGTCCTGAGGACGCTTCGGACCAGCAACGCTCGGCTTAACCACTGAGAGATCAAGATCGAGGACCTGCGAATAGTCACATGCCCCCTGTTTGGGTATCCCAAACAGGCCTTGAGCCTGGTAGTAGTTTCTGAAGGTGTCGACCTTTTCCTTTGGCCGACCGGTCGCAAGGAGATACTCACAGGTACGCTCATCGATCGGGAAGAAGCCCATAGTGGCGCCGTATTCCGGCGCCATGTTAGCGATCGTGGCACGGTCGGTCACTGCTATCGACTCGGCACCCTCACCAAAAAACTCCACGAATTTGCCCACAACCTTCGCTTTACGTAGTACGTTAGTGATGTGTAAGACGAGGTCGGTAGCGGTAACGCCAGACGAGAGCTTGCCGTGCAGATGAAAGCCAACCACATCCGGTGTAAGAAAATACACCGGCTGTCCAAGCATCGCTGCTTCTGCTTCGATACCTCCAACACCCCAACCAACAACCCCCAGCCCGTTGATCATCGTCGTGTGCGAATCAGTCCCTACTAAGGTATCAGGGAAACAAACTCCGTCCCGTTCGAGCACTCCTTGAGCGAGATACTCAAGATTAACTTGGTGGCAGATACCAAAACCCGGAGGTACCACACTGAAGGACTTGAATGCCTGCTTACACCACTTGAGAAATTGATAGCGAGACTCGTTACGCTCGAATTCCGACTGCATATTTAGCTGTAGCGCGTCGCCTCGATTAGAAAAATCAACCTGTACAGAGTGATCGATGACTAAATCTACCGGGACTAGGGGCTCGACCATGCCAGGATCTTTGTTAAGCTTCCTGACCGCAGACCGCATCGCTGCCAGGTCAACTCCGAGTGGCACACCGGTAAAGTCCTGCAGGAGGACACGAGCCACTACGAAGGGTATCTCTGCGGTTCGCTCTGCATTCGGTTTCCACGCAGCGAGCTCGCGCACGTTACGCTCCTCTACTCGCGAGCCATCAAAATTCCTGATAACCGACTCGAGCACGATTCGGATAGAGACCGGCAGTCGCGAGATAGCACCAACCCCAGCCCTCTCCAGTGCTGGCAGAGAATACATCTGCGCCTCGCGCCCAGAACCGGTTTTGAAGTGTTGAAGGGTATCGAAGAGATTATGAGTCATGAATCACCTTGTATGCTAGGAGCACGCAGCCCCTATCTGGGACTATTCAGTTTACGCCGACCGTATTTTTACACATTCCAACCCCATGAGGACAACGGCGTAATCACGCAAGTCGGAGAAACGGTTGACCTCAATCACAATAAAACACCTACCTGGCCAGATTGCCGGGGAAAGGCGAAGGCAGTATGGTGCCCTAAACTTGATGAATACCAATTATATCCTGTTCCTAGTCGCCTGCCTCAATCTCCTTGGCGATCTTTACAGCATCTTTAAGTTTCGGTCCCAGCTTCCCCGCTGGATACCCATACTAAACCTCGCCTCCCTCGCCGCCTGCGGTGGTACCTGGCTTGCAGCACCTGATATCGCGGGCTTTATCGCGGTAGGCATACTTACAGTCTATATTTGTAGCATAAAGTTCTACGGTCGCTCGCGCGCTACCTCCACCCCTGTCGCAGCTACAGCTACGAAGGTACTGATCGCCATAAACCTTCTCTCTTTTGCCCTCCAGGTTGCGTTTGGAGCCACCAACGATCGACGCGGATTTATAGAGCTCGGAGCGCTGTATACTCCGCTCCTTGAGAGCGGGCAGTGGTGGCGTCTGGTCACAGCCCAGTTCCTTCACTGGGGGGCACTGCACCTGCTCTTCAATATGATGGGGCTTTGGTTCCTCGGACCGATCGTTGAAAAGGCCCTGGGGTTTATGCGTTTTATCGGGGCCTACCTCGCATGCGGCGTTGGAGGTATGGCGATAGCCGTCGGATATCGGCACCTTTTTGATTCGGACTCAAGAATGCTCATGCTAGGGGCCTCCGCGAGCGTGCTAGGTCTGGTCGGTTTACAAGCGGCTATCGCCGTCAAAGCTCTGCGCCGGTCGAGCAGCCCGTTCGCCAAAGCGCAGCTGGCGGCCATGATTCAGATCGTGGTGCTACAGGGCATCTTTGACTTCTTGGTGCCAGAAGTGAGCTCGACCGCCCATCTCGGGGGTGCTGCTGTAGGTTTCCTGTTGGGTATGCTACTTACCATCCGGCCAAGGGTTCATCTTACAGAGCGCAAGGGTGTATGAAGACGTGGAAGGGTTACATCGGCTGGTTCATCAGCATATTCTTTCTCGTAGTAGTGTTCCGTGGGGTGGACTGGGCCCGCTTTAGGGAGAGCCTGAGCGCAGTTTCGTGGTGGCAACCGATAGCGCTCGCCGCTATCTACCTGGTTGGCTATCAAGTTCGGGCGCTACGATCCCTGTCTCTTCTGCCAGGGCTAAGCTTCCTCCAGGCGCTTGGCGGAGTATTCATCGGATACGCCGCCAACAACGTACTCCCAGCCAGGCTTGGGGAGGTTGTGCGAGCTCACGTCATCGGCAAGAGCATCGGCATTAAACGCACCGTTGCATTCTCAAGTGTAGTAGTCGAACGCATCTTCGATGGGGCAGCTATCGTGACCCTACTGCTGATAGGAGCTGGTGAGCTTTCACTACCCGACTGGGCCCATGAAGCTCGCTCTGCAGGGCTTATGCTCTTTTCGATCGCACTTGCTGCCGTGTTGCTCGTAGGCTGGACGAACTCACTCTGGGATCGCCATCTACCAGACACGAAGATCTCGGGACACATCCGTGGCCTCTTAGAAGGGGTGGCCTTGGCAGTACGATCGCCCAAGATACTCTTTCAGGTGCTCGCTTCATCGATCCTAATCTGGACCATAGAAGCTTACATGTTTTATCTAGCAGCCGGCGCTTTCGACATCACCCTTTCATTCAAAGGGTCGCTGTTTGTCATGAGCATAGTGAACCTCGGGGTTCTCATCCCGAGCAGCCCAGGAGGCCTTGGGCTTTTTCAGTTTTTTTGTGTAAAGTCGCTCGAATTTCTCGGTGCAGATCACGCTCAAGCTACGGCGTACTCAGTACTTATACACCTCTGCCAGTACGTACCTGTTACCGTAATTGGGCTCCTGTGGCTACCTCGGTTCGGGGTCACCCTCAAGACGCGCGATTTCGCCAACGGTGATAAATCTTCGTTACCTTAGTTGTACTTCAGCGAGAACCCAAGATTTCGCAGGGATGAGAGCTTGAACATTGCTACGCAACGACGAAGCTCTCACCGGGCCAGCTACTTTGCTTGAACCAACTGAACCTTAATATCTGCCGGAGATCTGCCTACGGCATATTGGAATTCAAAGCTACCTGAGGACTTATCTGGTTGGATCTGAACCTGAACCCCTATCCCCAGCTTCTGAGAATCCTTGCGATCCGATAACGCCTCTACCAGCGCTTTTAAACCCTCGTCAGCATTAACTGCCGCCTCGAAGGTTCGGGGATTAATTTTTTCGCTCTGCGGAATCTTAGTTGGGTCAATAGAAACCCGGTACGAAGTCTGTTGCCCTGTAGCCCGGTCGAATCCTGCGATCGTCACCTCTAGGTTCCGACCCGCTTCCACCTTACTCCTGTCTGTGCCGGCTATTTGGTCTAGGCTTAGGGCAACCGCAAGCACTACTCCCGCCTTTGTGATGGACTGGTAGAAGCCTGGCTTTGAGTCTGAAATTTCAACCCGGTTACCTTTGTCCGACAAAAAGTATTCGCGTTTTTCAAATTTGCCCATGCTTAGGGGCGTATCGATTCCGGGCTTCTTCTCAGCACCGGGGGCGGAATCCTGAGCAGTCAAGACGCTAGCAGCAGCGCTCGATGCACCACCCGAAAGTATCGCTGCCACAGCTGCAATCTGCTCCAAAAATCCCCGACGGTTCACTGGTGGTAAGGTAGCGTTTTCTTGCGGACTTTTAGCCTGTTCAGTGCCCTGATTGTTGCTGAATGCTTGAGCTACCATAAGAGATTCTCCTCTAAATAAAAAACTAAACTACTGCCTCTGTGGAGTTATGCTCGCTTTCACAACAATGTGTCATAAGCTGCTGCGCTAAGCTAAAAATCCGCAAAAAAGCCATGTTGGAGCGAGGACAAGTCTCTTGAGGCTTCAAAAACGCGCTTGGATTTCTTCGTACTGGAGAGGTCTGTTATCCGAGCAATCCGGCCAGGGAGCCATAAACGCCTAGAGATTCCGAATGGATACGACCCATCCCCTCTGAATGTAGTGGGGGATATTCACACACATCGATAATCTTCTGAACAACGTCCTCCCAGCGACAGGTAAGGGCTGCCTTTTGAGCCGCGCTCGCTGACATTCGACGAAGGAGGGCGGGATCGCGTAACAGGGAATCAAGCCCGGCAGTCAGAGCTTCGGCTGACACCTCCTCAACCACCAAACCGGTCTCACCCTGAACGACCCCCTCAGGCAAGCCCCCCATCCGAAAGGTAACAACGGGAGCACCACAGGCCTGAGCCTCGAGGGATGTCAGGGGGTATGGATCAAACCAGATCGAAGGCACGACACACAACGCTGAACGCCGAAAACCATCAGCGATTGCAGATTGCTGACTCTTTCCGTGAAATGTGAGCCCTGGAAGCGCTGCTGAGAGAGCAGGAATATCGAGATAATCGCCTCGAGACCAGAGTGATGAGCTTCCGAAGATCTCGAGCTCTAAATCAGTATATCGTTGCTTGAGGTTAGCAAACGCAGTGATGAGAAGGTGCACCCCTTTGTCAGGAACCAGCGCTCCAGAAAAGACCAATCGCCGAGGCGAATGTTGCTCTGGGGGGCTTGGCCAGAAGATAGAGAAGTCTACACCATAGCGAATGACGAGCATCTTCTCTCCTGGTGCCCCTTCACTCACGAGTTTGTCTCTCTGGGCTATCGATGCTGCAAGGATCTTGTCACAGTGTTGATCTAAAACACTTGGCTTGAAACCGGAATCACCAGCACAACGATCGTGTGTGATAAAAACTCGCTTCATACAGAGCTTGCGGCGCCGTGAAAGTAATAGCGCAAACGCCCTGCCAGCAGCGAGGACCACATACGGCCCCTGTTGGTCTGCAAAGTCCAACGCTGCCTCAACATCGTAAGACGCTCCGAGGTCCATAAACTGAACGCCTCGGTCAAACGACACCGGCTGTCGAAGGATACCCGCAACGCACACACGACGCCCCGAGGCCGCAAGGTAGCGAGCCTCGTTCAAGGTAGCCATCTCTGCTCCACTGTTTGGACCCAAGGGATCAAGCGGGTGGTCGCTGTGAACAAAGAGGTAAAAGGGTGCTTTTTCAGAGGTTTCAGACATGACTTATAGTCCGCAGGTCATCGCCCTCTCTGCGGACGGACCCTCATCGAGAATAGGATGAAATCATGCTCCCAACGGATTCAGAAGTTACACCTGCCCTGCGTGAAGCACTTGAAACAGTGGGCGCGGATCGCGTAGCGCGGCCCGCACAGGCGCGAAAGGATCACTCTCAAACTCTCGCTTCAGGAGGGCCAGGACGTTCTGCACAATACCGTCTTTGTTACGCTCACATTCAGCGCTTTCCTGAGAGTAGTCACGAGCAACTGGCGTAAGTCGTATCTGCCGAGCGCCGTCTACTGACCACACTCGAAAGATAAGCCTTGCGAAGAGCTCTTTAATTGATTGACCAGGGAAATGCGGATCGCGAAATCCTTCGAGCTCCAGCAGAGCCAACCTACGAGCGAAGATATTCGGGTAGAAAAACGAGCCCGCAAGGAAAGCTGCTAAATTGACCCCTCCTTGCTGTAGAAATAGATCCTCGAGTTTCGGGCCACCTTCTATCAATGGAACGATCAAACCTGTGACATCCCGAGCGAAGAGTTGTAGGGCTTCGTGCGTAGCTTCAGGAGCTAGCACATCTCCCGGTTGAAGTAGCGCTACGTTCGGAGCCACAGCTCGCCGAATCCCTGTATTGAGGGCCGTATACTCGTTCGGCCCGTCAGATTTAGCATAACGCACCGTGAGTTGCGGTACTGCCTCACAGAAATCAAGAACATAATTATGCACCGCTTTGGATGTCTTGCGGTCAGAAGAGTAATCTACCATGAAGATGTCGAAGTCGATCGATGTCTGCTGCGTCAAGCTAATAATCGTCGGCTTGAGAGCTTCAGTTGGCTCTTTGATCGGGATGATGTAGCTCAAGCGCTGCTCTGAGGGATTGAGGCCGTTTACGTAACGTCGAAAAATGCGACAACACTCGCGCTGCGTAGCATGTGGGCGCGCCCCTGTTTTGTTTTCATCGTAGATCCGAAAATACGAAAGCACCTTATCGAGGTGCTTCACGAAGGGATACTTGAGTGCTATTCGAAACCACAGATCGAGATCCATGGTAAAGTAGAGGTCCTCGTCGAGATATGTTCCATCCGGACGCTTCATCTCCTCGAGCACTTCACGCTTGAAAAATACCGATGTCTGCGCAACCCACGCAAACGGTATCCAGTAGCGCAAGAGATCATAGAAGGTTCGCGCTGTGTTATGCACCTCTCGCGTTATGTTACCATCTCTGTCCGTTTGAGCGGCCTTACCGATCAATACTGGATAGTCGCGCATGTGCTCCGCGAGGTCGAAAAAGAGCCCTTCAGCGTACCAATCGTCAGAATTTAACCACGCGATAATATCGCCCGTTGCGCGACCGAAACCTTGATTAAGAGCATCAGATTGCCCTCGGTCGGGAGCCGAGGTCCATTTGAGGTGTGGGTAGCTCCGCAATATCTCCAGAGTGGCGTCGGTAGAACCTCCATCGACGACGATATGCTCGAAGTTCGGATAGTTCTGGGCAAGAACCGAATCGATATTTTTACGGATAAACTCCCCTTGGTTAAAGGAGACCGTCACAACAGAGATCTTGGGTAGGTCTTGCATACTAGCGAAACTCTCAAACGCTCCGTGATAGTGTGTCCTAGTAGTAAAAGGGCAGCAATAAAAATAAAGGTGGTAGCTTCTTAAAATCACGTTGGAGGTTTGGCGTAGCACCCGTGTAAACAAACAATACAGGGAGACCATCGAGGGGATGCCATACCGGTGGTGTCTTTACTTCTGCTCTCTTTGATCTGCTCGTTCACTTCGTGAGCACCCCTCCCCTCTCCGGAGAGATCCCCCTCGGGCGCTAGGCTCACGATCCACTGAGCTTTCAGAGCGTCATACATGTCTAGGGTGCCGAATCTTATCGACCAGGCGGACAAGCCTTCTGTTTACGACACGCTGCTATCAAGCCCTGTAGGCCTCGATTCACAGTACTTACGGTTTCCGCAAGACCACTAGTTCCTACCGTGGTTCGAGCCACTCCTAGTCGTGCGTAGCACTTCTTGACCCTGCGAGCAAGGAACTTTGCTTCCTTCTCGATAGTCTTGAAGTACGGTAAGAGTTTTTCAACATCTTCCGCATAAGAGACCGTTACGCATGCGTCGCCGCACACCTCTACCCCCTTTGAAAAGATCTCCTTGCTGCGCCCGACGATATGCGCGTATGCATCCTTCACCAAGTTCTCTCCTATTGCTGTGTTGATTCCACACTGCAACCTCTCAGAGCGAGCCTTTTCGTCGATAAACCGACCCCTGATAGTCCGAGCCTTCGCGAAGAGTCTGCGCTCAAATTTTCTTACCTTCGCAGTCGCCTTTACGGTCACACATTGCCGAGATTGAGGACATTGTTCAGGGTCTGACACACCCCCACCGCACAGACCGCACACGTCTATAGTTTTCGTTCCAAACGGAACACCATCGCAATCCAAGCAGGATTTGCCGTCACCGTTACACGTGCCGCATTGATCGAGACCTGCAGTCCCGAAGGGAACTCCAAGGCAATCGAGGCAGGTAGTGCCATTACCACCACAGACACCGCACTGATCAATCTTAGCGCTACCGTTCGGAGTCCCTGAACAATCAGCGCACGAACTCCCATCGCCACTGCACACGCCGCATGGATCCTTGGATTTACCGTAGTTAGGTTTATCTGGGCACAGGCCACAGGAATCCTTCGGGGATACATAAGAGTAGCCCGGTGGACCCTTCAGGCACACATCACAGTCATCCCGCTGACCCTTTGGAAGCAGATACCCACTCTCCGTGGGGCACAAACCGCACCCATCGAACACCTTACTCGCGTCGTAACTGTAGCTCGGATTAGCATCGAGATAGCAGATACCGCATCGATCTGCGATATCACCGTCGGGCTTTGGAAACCAAGGACAGTTTCCGTTCGTTCGCAGGCGGGTAATCGTGATGTCTGCTGCGTGACCAGAAAACAACAATTGAATAGCGCCAATCTTTTTGATATCAGCGCTACCGTTTAGACCAAAAGTTGTCGAGGTCTTGAATGTCGCCCCATCCGGAGCGGGAATAGTCGAGCTCGCTAGCGAAGTAAAGAGCGAAAAGGGTATGACGATGGGAAAGGCTCCCTTACCGGCGCTGTCGTACGACCTATCGAGGGTTACCGAAACTTGAGAGTACTTCGAGCCATCCGACGAGGTTGAGTCATATAGTCGCAGCGAGATCACCGCCTCTCGATTGAACGGGTAGTCAAAGAACACCAAACCGGTCTGAAAAGAGGTTGCGCCATCATCGGTGAGATCAATAGAACCCAAGCCTTTAGGATCAAGCACAGCAGGATTAGTATCAGCATCCCAGGTAACACGCCCAAACCCCTCGTGGTTACCGAGGGTGAATGCAAGCACTTCCGTTGGTGAACCGAGGATTGTTTTTGTGGCCGTTTCGATCTGAGCCTCTCCTGGATCTCCCGGTGCAGCGATCTTCGACACCGCAAACTGCCTCCTTCCACCCAACGCTCGGGAGCTGACAGTTTGAGAGGTGACAACATCGTTGGCAACTGCCGAGGTGAGCTTTGATGCAGTCGACCATTCATCGATTGAGATAGCGTGTGCTGTCGAGAGAGCAGCGACACACGATACTAGGAGCGAAAAGAGAGCACTTGTACCTGTTTTCATAGCGGTCAGCACAACGAAGACGTGTGAGACGAGCTTAAGACCTGAGAAAAATCGGGACAATGTATTATTTTAAGGGCGCGTCAGGCAATCGAGTGGGTAATGTGGTTCAACACGTGGCCGGAGTATGCAAACAAATATGGGGGGAATACCAAGAGAGTGGGCGCGCAGCGAGGGTGAGGGGCATAAGCAAAATCAGTATGAATACCCCCTCGTTTACCTCACCGTTCTCTTTGTTCAGTCAGACGATTGAGCAATCGCCACCCTCGCTTAAGGGCCAAGTATCAGTGTTCGAATAGGAATATCGGGGTCCAGGGGCAGCGCCCCTCGGCCGTCATTCGAATCTTGGCGCTAGCCCAAGTTCGAATAGGAATATCGGGGTCCAGGGGCAGCGCCCCTCGGCCGTCATTCGAATCTTGGCGAAGCCCAAGTTCGAATAGGAATATCGGGGTCCAGGGGCAGCGCCCCTCGGCCGTCATTCGAATCTTGGCGAAGCCCAAGTTCGAATAGGAACATAATGGCGGAGAGAGGGGGATTCGAACCCCCGATACAGCTTTTAGGCCGTATAACGATTTAGCAAACCGCCGCCTTCAGCCACTCGGCCATCTCTCCGCGGGGATAGTGCAAGCTCTCCCCGAGGAGAGCCGCCTTTTTTGGTACTTCTATAACGAAACTGGCGCGCTCTGGAGGATTCGAACCACCGACCTTCTGATTCGTAGTCAGATGCTCTATCCAGCTGAGCTAAGAGCGCGCAAGAGCTGAGGAGGGTACCAGATCCGATAAGTTTAGCAAGTGAAGGGGGCTGGGCGATCTGATGGGTGACCGTTGCTTGTTTGAGAAGATATGGGATAACCTTCCCCCGCTCAGCGGAAGGGTGGCCGAGTGGTTGAAGGCGCCGGTCTTGAAAACCGGAATACCGGAAACGGTATCGGGGGTTCGAATCCCTTCCCTTCCGCCATTCAGGTCTTCTGCACGGAGTGCGGAAACCGAGCAAGTTATTGTTTTTTCTGGTTTGTTCCCTGCGGAGAGATGGCCGAGTGGCTGAAGGCGCACGCTTGGAAAGCGTGTATAGGCTAATCCCCTATCGGGGGTTCGAATCCCCCTCTCTCCGCCATGTTCCTATTCGAACTTGGGCTTCGCCAAGATTCGAATGACGGCCGAGGGGCGCTGCCCCTGGACCCCGCGTGCGATCATGTTCCTATTCGAACTTGGGCTTCGCCAAGATTCGAATGACGGCCGAGGGGCGCTGCTAGCACGTTGACGCAAAAGATGCTGGTGGACTCGCTCTCCGACCTGGTGTCGCGTATTACCCAGTACACTTCTTAACAACTTACACACGCCTCAAAACCACGCCCTCCCCCTTGTTAAAATGCCCCCTCCCGGGACATACATGATGACTATGACCCTATCCCCACCCCCCGAATTCCTCACCTACCTCATGAACGAGGCGCTTAAGGAAGCTGTCGTTGCTGCCTCAATCGGAGAGGTCCCGGTTGGTGCCGTCATTGCTCACAATCAGACCATCATCGGCCGTGGCCATAACACCACCGAGCGAGATAAAAACGTAATTGCTCACGCGGAAATGCATGCTATTCGGCAAGCCTCTCGGGAGCTTGGGGATTGGCGACTCTCTGATTGTATTATGTGCGTGACTCTGGAGCCGTGCACCATGTGTACGGGTGCTATACGACTAGCACGCTTACCTATCGTGGTATTTGGTGCTGGTGATTCAAAACAAGGCGCGATGGGATCGCTGTACGACCTAAGCATAGATGACCGACTCGGAGCACCCCCAAGAGTCATCTCTCGAATTATGAAAAATGAGTGCGAAGGCGTACTAAAACGTTTCTTCGAATCCCTCAGACAGTAAATGATTTGGTGTCTACATCTCCGCAAGAACACGCCCTCATCTTAAAATTTTGGCTCTTCGTGGAATCGAGTGGGTGCCAATGACTGCTGATGGGCATAATCCATTGTTTTCACTGATAAATCACGTATTTCTTTGTGAACGTGCATGTTTACGTCCGGAAACGCCAATCCTACCCACTTCATTGACCGATGAGCCAAAATTTTTTCCGTGAGGTACCATGCGCAGAAAAGTATCTCTGTCGCTAACTGTGCAGATGAACATTCGCCGCTGCGATCGCCGCCCCGCTAAAAAGTACTAACTCTGCTCCTGAGGATGGCGAATCAACAAGGGTTCCAATCACCGAATCCTGACGCCCAAACCGATTACCCTTGGTTACACCCACCAAGTAGTCATGAGTTCGCTGGGCGAGGGATTGCACGCCCGGAGCTCCGTTTCTCTTAACTGAACCAGAGGCTCCCTCAACTTGCAAAGGATCACCAACAGCGTTGACTTTTCCGCCCTGCGTTTTTACTTCCTCGGAGGCCTCGCCCCCGTAAGGCTTTCTCTTGCCCGAAAATTCATGTAACGCCGGAACATGCTCTATGACAGTGCCCGCTAATGAGCCACCAATACTCACCCCGGCGACACCAGCAGCGACGGCCACACCGAGACGCTCAGAAGCGCCGCTTTCAACAGACACGATCACCGGCTGGCCCGATTCTTCACGAATACGCTCCGCATTCTGGACTGTGCGCGCCGCAGTCTGAAGATTCATCGGCGCCATGCCACCTGACACCTTGAAGGTTTTACATATCTTTCCGTCAAGCAGTCCCTCTCGCAAAGTTACCCGTTCCCGATTGAGTTCAGTTACGTACTGAAGCAAAGACTCCGGATCTGCATCCGGAGGCAGCCTGCCCGCTAGGATGACGAGGTCCTCTCCATAGGCGTCACGAAGGCGTCGCACAGAGTCAAGAAGCAGATTTGTACACCCGGGGTCGTATACCTCCACCACCCGACATCCTTCATCGACGATTAGCGGCTTGTACATCTCCACAATATTTCTACCCGGCTTTACCGCCGCACCGAGATGCATGAGCGCACGGCTGATCAAAAAATCCTTCAGAAGCTCACCTGAGGGCAAAACATAATCCCTGTCGGGATGGCAGATTATCGCGGGGTCACGTACGATGAGCTCCTTGGCAGAACGATAGCGCAGCAACTGACGCTCAGGTGTAGCTACCGCTCCGTCACAAGGAGTGAGCATTAACATAAACATCTTTGCACCCGCCGCGAGCGACATATCGCTCCAAAGCTCAGGCATCGCTGAGCCCATCACGTACTGCGAAGGAAATTTATGATTTAACCAACTAAAGGTGCCGCCCATGGCAAGCGCTTTTGAAGTACTCTCAGTGATTTGATCCCGAGGATTCGGCGTTCGAGCCGGAAAGCCAAAATCCTCAAAAGTGTACGCTCGCGGATCGCGAACAGCGATCCCACATTTATGAGAATTATCCGAGCTTGAAGCGGCTGTTGCACTCGTCTGCATAAGCGGGTGGTCAGCCGGAAATCGATTGCCTGCAGCTGTCTGAAGCCCTGCAGCCTCAACAAGCTGATACGCCACGGCCAGCGATTTATGAGTCATTAAGGTTTCATAAAAGAACTTTTTAATGAAGGCTTCTTCCAATACTGATTGAGGCATTCGGCTCTGATATCCCTTCAGCGGAGAGTAGTCAGAGACATGCCGATACACAGCTCCAATTGCCTCGAGATGATCGCTACCGTGGTGGTATAGCCTTTCAGTGAAGTACGCTATCTCGGCTCTTGCTATCTCCAACCACTCACATCGCTCATTCAAGGTGCGGTGCTTGTCACGATACGTAGCGAAGTCCTGCGGGAGCTGAGCTAATCCGTTATCAAACCGAGGCAATCGGGAAGACGACGGCCCTCGCCCTCCGTCGAAACCATCTCGTCTATCTTGCGACCACGAGACCCCTAAACCGGCCATTTCCGACGCTCCTCCTTAGGTGCGATGAATTGGCGGAAGAGATCTGCCCTCGGCGAAAAGATATGCTTTAACCCGCGCTCCTCAAGCTCGGCGAAAGTCACAAGGCAACCAAGCTTCTCTGCCTCAAGTGGCAACTGCCATTTCTTATCCTTGATCGCTGCAAGTCTTTCGGCCACATCATGACGCCCTTTGTACCGTGCATACACAATAGGGTCGGGACAACAACACACATCATAGGCCCACCCCTGCCCGCGCGGTGTTGGAGGGGTGTAGCATTCAGCAACACTTTGCCTGTACTTCACCATAAAAATATCTGGATTCTGTGGATCGGGCTCTATAGTCGCCGCGGTCTCGACCCATACAACTCGACAATCCTTTAAAATCTTCGCCATTTCGCAGGCAAACACGGGGGCCGTGTTATTTTCAATTTCAGTGCCATCTTCAAGCCTGGTTCCAGCAAACTCTTGCTTGACAGTAATACCCGGAAGACCCTGGCGCGCGACCTGAAACCAAGCTGAATCCATCAGAGTGAGGCCGGGTTGTAGAGCGACCGGCAGCTTCTCACTTAATGTGCATTCCCGGGCTAGGTGAGTGTACTTGAGCTGCATACTCAGACCTGCAGCCGCTGGGTAGTGCTCAGGCCCACGTAGTCGACACGTCGCAATCGCGTCATTCTCCTGGTCCTCTCGCAAGACCGCATCAACACGAGTGATGTGAGCTCGTGAACCAACAACATCCTGAACCTCCCTCACCTTTTTATCGCTAGAGGTCACGAGGATGAGGGGATAAGGATACGCGAGATTTGTCGCTGCTGGTGTCATAGATGCCATCATAGAGGCCTGTTATAGAGCATTGCCGGATACTATTCAAACGTCGGTTCGAGATAGCGCAAAGGCTTTGAAGTCATGGGCTGCCAATCCCTCACAAGGCACCCGCTCTGCTAATCTCAGCCTTTTGGAAGATACTGGTGCACGGCGACATAAAGCGACGCTGAACATACAGAAGGCAAAATAGATCGATAACTTATCGCGACTGAAAAGATCTCACAGCGCTAAAGAGCGACTCCTTTCAATTGACATTTGATCACATCATACATACCCTCTGCGTCGACCCGCTGGAGAGGTGGCCGAGTGGCTGAAGGCGCCTGATTCGAAATCAGGTTTACGGGAAACCGTAACGGGGGTTCGAATCCCTTCCTCTCCGTACCTTTCTACTGTGACCTTTATGTATTCTACCAGGTCAGTAGATAACCAAGGAATGTACAGAAGCTCCCAATTTTGACCGGCCCTGCAGGGCGGCAAGCTCTGCTAAAAAAAGATAAGAGACAACTCTCGCACCCGCCTTAGAGATCAGCTCTCCCGCCGCAGCCGCTGTTCCTCCAGTTGCCAGAACATCATCAACGACCACAACCTGAGCTCCCTGTGCAAGCGCGCCGCTCTTCATCTCCAACGTATCAACACCGTATTCTAGTCCATAAGAAACTGAAACGAGATCTCCCGGCAACTTTCCCGCCTTGCGAATAAGAACAAGCGGCATACTGAGGGTGTGAGCTAATGGCGCAGCAAATAGAAATCCTCGCGATTCAATCGCTACCAACGCTGCTATCGGCAGCTTAGCGATCTCTTGCGCCATGAGGTTGATGACAAAGTGAAACACCTCCGGCGTCTGAAGAAGGGGGGATATGTCCCGAAAAAGGATCCCCGGTTTAGGGAAATCGGGAACGTCAGTGATGTAGCTCTTGATATCAATCATCATGCACCCCTTAACTTCTCGACAAATGCTTCGATAAAGAGGTTAGAACCTATTGAAGCTGCAGACGAAAGAAAAGCCTCAAAATCCAACCTGGCATCACCATCAGCCGAATCTGAGATAACCCGGCATACGACGAACGGAACTCCATGTTCAAGACAAACCTGCGCAACAGCACCGCCTTCCATCTCTACACACGCAAGGTCCGAAATATGTCGCAGGAGCTCTTCACGCTCCTCGGAGGAATTTATAAAGGTATCGCCACTAGCTATCACCCCTACGTGTGATTTTGGCAGATGCGGCGAGAACGCTCTCATGGTAGCGCAATACTCCGCCTTTGATACGACTTCTCGCGCGCTAGAAATGGCGATTTCAAACAGCTTGCGCGAGCAGGGCATCTTGGCCACATCAAGAAGTGGAATATCGAAACGATTACACTTCAAGATCCCCTTGAGATCGATATCATACTGCATCAGCGCATCTGCTACGACCAGATCGCCGACACCGATATGCGGCGTTACGCCACCGGCAACCCCGGTAAAAACAATAGCGTCAACGCCAAATTGATTAATAAGACTGGTTGCCGTTGATGCCGCCGCAACTTTTCCGATACGTGACCGAACGCAGACAACTGCTAGCCCAGACTTCTCGGCACACAAAAAGTCCCGGGGACCTATACGTACTACCTCGGGAGACGTAAGTCCCGCAGAGATCCTATTGAACTCCTGATCCATCGCAACAACGATACCGAGTCGTCTCACGCCGGATTGCGACTCCTGTGACATACGCACCTTATGCGCTCGTCGATTTATGTCTACGCCACAGATTGTATCTCAGGATGGCATAAATCGCCCGAAAACCGTCGCGCCATCCGATCTTCTTACCCTCGGAATAGGTCCGGCCGTAGTACGATATGCCCACTTCGAAGATTCGACATCCCTTCGCTGCCACCTTCGCAGTTATCTCAGGCTCAAACCCGAAACGATCCTCTTCAATGGCGATACTCTGGATCACCTCTCGACGGAACATCTTGTAGCAGGTCTCCATGTCGGTCAGGTTTATGTTGGTGAACATATTGGAAAGAAGGGTTAAGAATCGATTTCCCATCATGTGCCAGAAATACACCACACGATGAGGTGCTCCTCCCATGAAACGCGAGCCGAAGACAACATCTGCCCTTCCCCTCTCAATCGGATCCATGAGGAGCGGGTACTCCTGCGGATCGTATTCCAGGTCTGCATCCTGAACGACGACCACATCTCCAGTTACGTGCCGAAATCCCGTACGGAGCGCTGCTCCCTTACCCTGATTACACTCGTGAAAGATCACACGGTCGACCTGCTGAGCGATCTGCTCACGGAGTAGGTCACGAGTCCCGTCTGTAGAGAAATCATCGACGATAACTATCTCCTTGTCGGCAACAGGCGCCGCTTTAACCGCATGTACGATCTCCTGGATCGTGTTCTTTTCGTTGTAACAGGGGATGACGATGGAGAGCTTCATGGAACTATGTACAAATGACCATGAGGATATAACAGGTCCCGGGATAGTTATCAAAAGCCAGCTCAAACCTTAGGCGTTGCCACGAGGCTCCGGGAGGCGAGCCGCACAACAACCTGAAGCACTACAGAAATACTAACATATTGATATAAATAGCTTTTTAGCCCAACTTGGCGCGCTCTCATGAACTTTCCCGACATGCCCCCGTCCTCGTGCAGCGCGGCCGATAAAAAACCCTCTCCCTGGCACGAATAAAAACCCTTAAAAGCCCCCAAAAAGCTAAAATTTTCCCAGACTTATCGTGTTTAAACTCTTGAACGGAATGCGCGCTTAACCTATCGTTATGAAATGGAAAACCAACCGAACGTAAGCCCTATAACCATCGAATCAGAGATGCGTCAGTCGTACCTAGACTACGCGATGAGCGTGATCGTCGGACGCGCCCTACCGGACGTTAGAGATGGATTAAAGCCGGTGCAGCGGCGAGTGCTGTACGCCATGCTCAAAGAGGGTCTCGTTCCTTCACGCAAGCACTCCAAATGCGCGGGAGTCGTGGGTGAAGTGCTCAAGCGCTATCACCCGCACGGAGACATGCCAGTGTATGAGGCCCTTGTACGCCTCGCGCAGCCATGGAACCTTCGCTACCCGCTCATAGACGGACAGGGCAACTTCGGCTCCGTCGACGGAGATCCTCCAGCTGCATATCGATACACAGAGTGTCGTATGACCGCTCTCGCTGAGAGCCTCCTTGAAGACATCGAGAAGGAGACCGTCGATTTTGCTCCGAACTTCGATGACTCTACCCTTGAGCCAACCGTCTTACCCTCAGTCATTCCAAATCTTCTCGTGAACGGTGCGAACGGTATCGCCGTCGGAATGGCAACGCACATCCCCCCTCATAACCTGACGGAGGTGATCAACGGAGCCCTCGCTGTCATCGAAAATCCAGAGGTATCCCTCGCCGATCTGTTAAAAATCATCCCGGGGCCCGACTTCCCAACCGGGGGAACCATCTATGGGCGCGGAGCGATCATCAGCGCCTACTCAAACGGCAGAGGTATCATTCAAGTCAGGGCCAAGGCTCACTTCGAAAAGCTCAAAACAAAGTCGAGGGAAGCCGACATCATCGTCGTCACTGAGATCCCGTATCAGCTCAACAAAGCCCGGTTAATCGAGAAGATCGCCGACCTCGTAAACGACAAACAGATCGAGGGGATCTCTAAACTACGCGACGAAAGTGATCGCTCAGGTATGCGTATCGTCGTAGAGCTCAAGCGCGACGCCACACCAGAGGTAGTGCTCAACCAGCTCTACAAGCTCACTCCGATGCAGTCGAGCTTCGGTATCGTGAATCTAGCCATAGTAGATGGGCGCCCGGTCGTGTGCTCCCTTCACAATCTGCTCACCTACTTCCTCAATCACCGCCGAGACGTGGTGACTCGACGCACGGAATTTGAGCTCAGAAAAGCCAAAGAGCGCATGCACATCTTGGAAGGCTTCAGAGTTGCCCTCCTCAACCTGGATGACGTGATCAAGCTCATCAGAGCTGCATCAACACCGAAAGATGCAAAGGATGAGCTCATCTCGCGGTATAGCCTCTCAAGTATTCAGGCGCAGGCGATCCTCGATCTCCGATTACAAAAACTTACCGGCATGGAGCGCCTCGCCATAGAGCAGGAGTACGACGAGCTCGCAAAGCGGATCGAAGAGCTGCTCGGAATCCTGGCCGACACCAAGAAAGTGGACGCAATCATCGCCGCTGAGCTTACTCAGATACGAGAGAAGTACGGCGATGAGCGTCGCACAGAGATCGTCGATGACGGCGCAGATATCGACATGACCGATCTGATCGAAGATGAAGAGATGGTGGTCACGGTAAGCCATAAAGGCTACATCAAGCGCACCTCAGTTTCGGAATATCGAGAGCAGCGTCGTGGTGGAAAGGGGATCATTGGGGCAGCATCCGACGACAATGATTTCATCCAAAACCTCTTTGTAACATCAACACTCTCCGATCTCCTCGTATTCACGAGTCAGGGAAGGGTGTACTGGCTCAAGGTATATGACATCCCTGAGTCAGGCAGAACATCAAGGGGGCGCGCGCTCGTAAACCTCCTTGAACTCAAGGAAGGCGAAAAAGTATGCGCCATCCTGCCAATACGGGAGTGGACCGAAAACAGTTGCGTTGTACTAGCAACAGAGCGTGGCGTTGTTAAGAAGACAGCGCTTGAAGAGTTCTCTCGATCGAGAAGAAACGGCATCATGGCATGCACACTCGACGAGCTCGACACGCTTATCGGTGCGGCCATTACCAGAACAGGAGATGATGTTATCCTAGCTACTCGCGATGGTATGGCGATCCGTTTCTCCGAGGATCAAGTACGGCAGATGGGCCGAGCTGCTCGAGGCGTGACCGGCGTAAGGTTTGAGGGGGACGACAAGGTCGTCAGCCTGACAATTATAGCGACCGCTACGCCTACTCAAGATGGAGAGGCCGCTGAGGATCTCACTCTGCTTACGGTATGTGAGAACGGATTCGGCAAGCGCACCAACATCTCGGAGTACAGAGCGCAAAACCGAGGAGGTAAGGGGCTTATCGACATCCAAACCGAGGGGCGTAACGGCCCAGTGATTGAAGCGCTTGCTGTCACAGCATCGAGTGGCATTATGCTGATAACATCGGGAGGGAAGATAATCCGCACGAGCGCCAAAAACATATCCGTTATCGGCCGAAACACCCGCGGTGTTAAACTCATCGATCTTGATACCGAGGAGAAGGTTGTGGCGATAGCACCGGCCCCGCTCGATTCAAACGGCTCGGAAAACGAAAGCTCCGAAAACGGCGAAGCAGTCTCGGCACAGGTAACGGAGACCGCAGCTTCGGATGAAGACCCAAAAAATTGATAGAGTAGCAATATGCCCGAACAGTCTCCCCAAGTCGGAAAACGAATAGCCGTTATAGGCTTGGGGGCTTGGGGAACAGCGCTGGCGCTTCACTGCGCTCGGCGTGGGCACTCTGTTGTCGGCTGGCACAGGAATGCCCATCTGGTGAATAGCATAACAAGCTCTGGCTCCCTACCCTTCATGGGTCGATCGATTGCGTGCCCGCCGAACCTACTTGCGACGGGCGATCTGAGACAGTGTGACGATGCTGAAGCCACACTCGTTGCTCTCCCAGCACGGGCTTGGCGCGAAGTCGTTCCGACTTTAAAAGCCAAGCTCCTTGTCAGTGCGACAAAAGGCCTAGACAAAGAGACGGCTCGCACGCCACTTTTCCTTGTGACGCAAGAACTAGGATGGCCTGCCGAGCGCACCGCTGTCATCTCGGGGCCGAGCTTTGCCTCAGATATGGAGAGCCAACGCCCTCTATCGATGGTTGCTGCGTCTCCATCACTCGACGTTGCGGTTCAGGTTGCCTCCTTGATAACGAGCCCGTCAGTACGGCTCTACACTTCAACAGATACACTAGGAGTAGAACTAGGAGGCATACTCAAGAACGTCATAGCGATCGCTGTTGGTGTTTCCGATGCGCTGAGTTATGGCCCGTCGGCGCGGGCCGCTCTGATCTCACGCGGGCTTGCTGAAATGATGCGGCTTTCCTGTGCTCTTGGCGCTGACTCCCACACTCTCTTTGGTCTCTCGGGTTTGGGAGACCTGATAATGACAGCAACCGAGGATCAAAGTCGCAACCGAACGGTAGGGCTTAGACTTGGACGGGGGGAAGCTATAGAACAGATCACGACCTCACTCGGCGCGACAGCAGAAGGAGTAACAACAGCTCCTCTTGCCCAACGGCTTGCAAGAGAGGCGGGAGTCGAAGTTCCCATAACAGATCACGTAGTGAAGCTTCTCAATCGAGAGATTGCTGCCACCGCGATGGCAAACATCCTGATGTGTCGGCCAGTCAAGCGAGAGTTCTAGCATCGCGAACAACGCTATCGTTCCCTGCTATCGCTCGCTCCCTACTGTACCGTCGTCTAAAAATTTTTATCGCAGAGGATAAGAATAAAGAACAGGGGAAGATAAATGACCGAGGCTTTGAGCAGCACACGCGCATCGTGAATCGAACGCGTTCGCCAAAGATTGATCCCAAGTGCGAACATCACTAACCCCGATACAGCTACACCCCACGCATAGAAGGCACCAGCGATTCCAAAGAGTGTCGGAAGAAGGGAGGCGGGAATAAGTATCAGCGAAAACCATATCACCTGAAGGAAGGTACTCCTGCCATCAGGAGCAACGACCGGCAACATCTTGAATCCTCCCCGTTCATAGTCCTCCTTGTACATCCATGCGATCGCGTAGAAGTGTGGGTGCTGCCAGATGAAGAGGATGAGAAAGAGAATCCAAGCACCCAGGTCAAGGTTGCCGGTAGCGGCCGTCCAGCCTCCCATAGGTGGTAAGGCACCCGGGATGGCGCCTATCACCGTATTCCACCACGTTATGCGCTTGAGAGGGGTATAGACTAGGACGTATAAAAAAACGGTAAGGAGCGAGAGAAACCCTGTCAGGAGATTGATCTGCCAAGCCAGCAGCGCAACACCAAGTAGCACGAGGGTCAAACCAAAGCTAAGAGCCTCGTTTGGGACAACCAACCCTGCCGGTAAAGCACGCCTTTTGGTCCTATGCATCTTGAGGTCACAGTCGCGCTCAATATAGTTGTTCAACACCGCAGCTCCACCAGAGCTCAGGGCCGTACCGAGTAGCGTGATCAGCAATGTGTTGAAGGAAAAGACCCCCTTTGCTCCAAGATAGAAGCCGGCAGCAGTCATGACCAAAACCATGACTAAAATGCGCGGTTTTGTCAGGCTGATGTAAGCAGACACCAAGTCTTTGCGGGAGCGTTTTTCGATCGACATATCGACGCCGATGGTAAGAGCTGTGCAGGGGCGTGTCAACGTAGGCGGAGCCTTTAGGATGAATTTTTCCCCTTATTTACCCGTAGTTAGGCGATAGACAAAGGCCTAACGGATGAAGAGTCCGCTCCGTCCGACGTCTACAGCAGACCAATAGACCAAAAGCACTCTTCCCTGAATTTGCTCTAGCCTGACGAACGGATCATGCCAAAAACGCGAATCCTCCGACTCATCGCGATTGTCTCCGAGCACGAAAACGCTTCCCTGCGGCACATCAACGGGGCCAAATGCGGCGCCGCCACCGCCTTGATTCCACTGCACGTAAGGCTCATTGAGAAGCTTACCATTCACAATTACCTGGGCGCCTACCACTTCAACGGAATCTCCAGCAACGCCGATCACGCGCTTCACGAGATTTCCTTGAGAGGACTTGCCTGAACTCGCCTCATTCTTCGAATTATGCATAAAAACGACCACGTCACCGCGGGAGGGAGTCGCCCACGACAAGACGACTTTATTGAGAAAGGGGAGTCTCAAGCCGTATATGAATTTTGGAACTAAGATATAATCGGCCTTGCGAAGCGTTGGTTGCATCGAGGCTGAGGGCACGTAGAAAGCCTCAAAAACTGCCCCTTTGAGCAACACAACCAGAAGCAAAAAAAAGATTATGCACCGCAGCGAACCATAGAGGAGCGGCGAGCGTCCACTACTTCGAACCGTAGGCTCTACCGCACTAAGAGGCCGCACTACCTCAGACCTCTTCAACAGTGGTTGCACTCTGCTGCTCATCGCTTCTCACGATCCGGCCCATGCCGACTACTCCACACTAGTTATGATGTGTTCATGACCGCATGAAGCACACCAGGGTCACCTTTGAAGCATCCCAACACATTGAAACTATTGAATTTTTAAGAAACTTGCGAGCTGCTAATCTAACCGCGCAAGCTCTCGCTCTATCTCAAGCTTTTCACTGTCTGATATCTCGCTTTTCGGAGCGAGCTGAGCACCCTGTGAGCTATCTGCGATGTACGCACACACACGACGAGCGCTGGCAAGCCTTAGTGCTACCAAAAGACCCGTTACAAGGAATACGATCGGAGCAACCCACGCAAGCAGTGCGAACCCGGAGAAACCAGGGACAGCTCGGTACTGATCGCCATATTTTGCAAAAACCCCTGATAGAATCTGATCAGGCGGCGTTCCAGCCTCGAGCTCCCGACGCATCTCTGACTTTAAGTCATGGGCCTTTGAGCTTGGACAATCGCTCAGGGCGCGCCCTGGGCAAAAAGGACTCATTACCTGCTGGTATAATTCTAGAGCCCGTCGATCAAGCTCTGCCTGCCGGACCTCTGTAGTAGACTCCGCATACACAGAACCCACCAGCATTACTATCAAGGTAAACACAAGGAGCGGTAATCGCCTTACTGCGCCGGGCATGTCACACCATACTGAGTGCGGTACTCTTCAATGTGAGCGCGCAGAGCATCATCAATCGTGAAGCCCGAAGAATTCGGCCCACTGAGATACGAGATAACATCATGAATCGTGACTATTGAAGATACGGAGATCCCGAGCTCGTGCTCAGCCTCTTGAACGGCCGACAGGGACCCCTTCCCCTTTTCTGCCCTATCGACCAAGATCACTACGCCGACGACTTGCACCCCAACCTTATCTCGCAATACAGGTACGACCTCGTTGAGGGTTGTCCCGGCCGTCACTACATCTTCTACAAGCACGACTCGCATCCCCGCCTTCAAGGATACCCCGACGAACTCCCCACCATCTCCGTGCGTTTTTGCCTCCTTGCGATTGAAACAAAAGCCCACGTTACACCCAAAGTCGCGAACCAGGCTCATCGCAGTTGCTACACACAAAGGGATCCCCTTGTAAGCTGGACCGAACACTACATCGACATCCTTGAGTCCCAGAGATACAATTTGCCGCGCATAGAATTGCGAAAGCTGGGATATCTTTGCTCCATCATTGAAACACCCCGTGTTTACGAAGTAGGGCGCCTTACGACCGGATTTAAGGATAAATTCTCCAAACTTGAGTGCCTCACTCTTAATCAAGAAATCTATGACTTGAGCCTTATCAACCGACCCATCCATCATGAAAGCACCTCACCTTTGGCTACTATCCTACCCTCTATATCACCACAGCGCACCGCATCACCGGCTACGTAAGTACCAGTTCTAAGGAAGGCAAAAGCTCCTGTAAATCCGGCCTCAACGGAGCTTGCGCACGAGACTACTTTACCGATGTTTTGGCCGCTAGAGGTAACCACTGCGACCCGCACCAGAGCGCTTTGCACCCCCTCGAAATGGATTCTTTCTAGGGCCCTCGGTAATCTCCCGACTGAATCTCCTCTCTCTATTACCTCCTGTCCGACATAACAACCTTTCGTGAAGGAAACTGCGTCGCGCATACCTGATTCTGTCAGGATGCTCTCTTCATTTATCTCGTCGGGATACGTTGCAATTCCTTGCCGCCACCTTAGCAAAGAGTATTCCCCGAGTGTAATTGCGGGCCCATAATTCAGCGAGAGATGCTCAAGGATACTTTCTCGACTCACCCGCTCGACGAGATAGTCGCTTCCAATAGAGCCGATACGTCCATTAGGAATGAGGTGTACCGAAGTACCTTCCGGGAGCTTGATCCCTTCACTCAAGCAGCGAACCACAACGCAATCAAGAGATATGTCCTGCACAGAAACCCTATCAGCCACAATGTATCGACTAACCGCGGCCACAATTTGGTTACGTCTTCCACCGTCGCATACTAAGAGAAAAGAATCCTGATTCTCGACAACAACGGAAAACAGTCCCTCTACACGCCCCTGCGGCGTGAGAGCTGCGGCACGAACTATATCACCCAGCTTGCAACTTTTGATGTCGTTAGAGAGTCGATTGTTGAGATAACGTCGCGCATCTTTACCAGAAACCCGCAGCACTACGGCCTCTGCTAGCTGAATCCACACCGGCTTCATCGTATCACGTTGCCGATGCGTGAAAGGCTATCCCATGACCAAAAGACTATCACAGCCTTTCCTTTAACTCGACGAACATCAAGGAAGGGATCCTCCCAAAATCTCGAATCCCTCGATTGGTCTCTGTTGTCTCCTAAGAGAAGTATTCTGCCCGCCGGAACAACTACTGGACCAAAGTTTCCCTCAAAACTCCCTCCCTCTACCCACTGTGAGTAGTCCTCCTGAAGGGGTTTCTCATTGATGAGCACCTGAGCCTCTCTCACCTCTACAGTATCACCAGCTAGACCCACAACTCGTTTGATAATATGAATCGCAGACTCATCCTCATCAGGGGTCCTCACTTCATCCGGCCTGGTAAAGACTACGACATCACCCCGCTTTGGTTCACTCCACGTAAAGACAGACTCAGTCACAAAGGGAAGTCGAAAGCCGTACCAAAATTTTAGAACCAGGATATAATCGCCTACTCTGAGGGTAGGAATCATCGACCCTGAGGGTATTTTGAAAGGCTCTACCACACAAACTCGTAGAGCTATGGCGATCGCTAGTATGGTACCGAGGGTAGCAAGAAACGAACGAAACTCAGCCCAGATCCCCCGCTGAGCCTCTCCCCCTCTATTTTCTACTTTCACAACAAGACTCCTTACGTCATGAGGGCCTCTCCTCACGGCGCCTAATTGTACTCATCTCTCTAGCTAGCCGTCAAAACCTCCGTTTGTAACTAACAACAGCCCGATAAATTTCACGAAATCGGGCTCGCGGTATCCTGCCGCCCACTGGAGCTATAATACAACACAGCGTTCGAACTCTCATCCTGCTCAAAGAACGTATTTTGCTCTCATCCTGAAAACCTAATGTGACGACTACTACCCCGAGACTAGGTTGCTGGGGAGCTCATATGGCTAGCATCTTACATACACAATCTCGAGCTGCGCTATTGGCAGCAGCTTTCTTCAGCGTCACGGCCGCTAATCAGGCTCATGCGGTACCTTTTGCCGCTGATACTACCAGCAGAGAGAGCAAAGCGATCGCAACCCCCGGAGCAGCGCCGTTCTTTAACCACACCTATCGCGCGCTGAGTCAAGATAGCCGCGATTTAACATTTCAAGAGTATCGCTACGCAACTGATGGAAGCTCGATCCTAACTACCCCCCGGTTCCTGGTTTTCTCCACCCGTGACCAATCGATCGATGATGCCTTTAATTCCCCACGACAATGCGAGAACAATCAGAATCATATCTATTGGATCGATACCTTCAACGGGATTCCAGTGTGCGTAAGTTACGACAAAGAGGGGGTAACACAGGGAGGAGCGCACGGCGATAGTACAAACCCTAAGGTGGGCGGTCCCGAAGGGGATGAGGGCCGTTATGTAGTCTTTCAGACAGCTATCAACACTCCAACTCCGAGACCTGTTGGGGTAGGAACGCCACCAATTATCCCGACGCCTTTTGCCGAGGAACAACCAAATTTGTGGGGAGGCCGGGCAGCTCCCTACGGAGTACAACAAGTCGTTATTCATGACCGAAAATGGGAAGAGACGTGGCTATCAACGGCAAAATGCCTACCAGCTGCATCCGGCGCTGACCGAAATGTAACCTTGTGGCAAATAGACGAAACCGGTCAAAAGATCATCTTCGGATCGGGCGCATCGAATCAATACGATAACCTTTCTCCCGCTTGCTCAGATGGTGGGGTACCAGCAGTTGTAGATGCTTTCATACGAGACGGAAAAGACTGTAACGACAACTCGCGCGGCGCCTGCAAAACATCCGTCCTCTTCGACGAATACGAGCTTCACACCGGCACGAATTTAGTGAACCTTTTGGACGGCGATGCCAATAATATCAGCGCCAACTCCGACCAAACGATTATAGTGTTCGATACCCTCGCCACAGTTCCGGTTCGCTTTAAGCCAGACGCTTCTGAGTTTTATGATATTTATTACCACAAGAACAACAGATATCAGCGAATTTCAGGCGCCGCAAACATCCCGAGGTGTAGTCCGGGGGGGCAGCTTTTACCCGTCACTGCAACGGAGGATCCGGCTAACGGAGATAGTCGCAATCCTGATATCGATGGGTCGGGGCGGTTCGTGACCTTCGAATCAGAAGCGACCGATCTCGTTATTAATGAGAATGTTCAGGAAGTGCCCAACTTCATATGTAAGAACCCGACGACTGGACAGAAGTACTTTCCGCACCCACTCGGTTTCGCATACGTCAACACGAACGGATTCAAGCAGATCTACCTGTACGACCACCTCAAACGAAAGATCGAGCTCATAAGTCGTGCTCACAACTCCAGCGCCGGAGCGAATGGTGACAGCGAGAATCCATGGATCAGTGATGATGCGCACTATATAATTTTCGAGAGCGCTGCCCGCAATCTGATGGCAACCCAAACAACTGCTGCGAAAAACATCTTCATGTATGATCGCATCCAGAAGAAGACCTACCTTGTAACTCCTGGAACCGGTGGAGGTGGTCTCAATCGAGACGCCACCATTACACATGTTAGCTCATCTGGTTTGGTCATAGCTTACCAGTCCCGAGCCTCTGATGCTGCGCCGCCTACTTCAGTAAACGGAGGAGCGGTGGGAACTACCATACAGCACGTCTACCTCGCACAAAATAGCTGCCCTTTGGATACAGACGGCGATTCCGTTCCTGACTGCCTCGACCTCTGCGAAAACGATCCGAAAAAGACTGAGCCGGCAGTTTGTGGCTGCGGCAACCAGGAGACAGACACTGACGGAGACCTGACGCCAAACTGCACCGACACGTGCCCTTCCGATCCGGCAAAGATTACTCCTGGTTCGTGCGGTTGCGGCAAAGCCGAAACCGATGATGACGCAGACGGAGTTCCAAATTGCGTAGACGGTTGCCCCGCTAACAGATCAAAGTCATCACCCGGTATGTGCGGATGCGGCGTTGCAGATACTGACACCGATTCTGATGGCAAGCCTGACTGCGTCGATGCCTGCCCCACTAATCCGGCAAAGAGTGCGCCAGGGCAGTGCGCCTGCTCGGACCTGAAGATCAACCCTGGGGTTTGCGGGTGTAACGTCCCCGACACCGATAGCAACGGGAACGGAAGTCCGGACTGTATTGACCCCACGGCAAACACTCAACCGGGCGCGCCTGTAATCGATATCACTCGGGTTCGGCAAGGCAATCGGAGGCTTTACCAAATACTAGCGAAGCTGCAAGAGTTCGGTAATGGAGTAGTCTATCAGGTGACCATTACGAGCAAGAAGACCGACTTCAAGAAAACTATCTCAAATGGTAAGAACGTCGTAGCAATGCGGATTCCCGCCGGCACCTATACGCTCAAGTACGTAGTGAAGCTGGGGAGCGTGACGTCGAAGGAGACCTCAGTCACGATTCGAGTTCCCGGCGGATCTTCAAGTAGCGCCAGGAGAAAACGTTAAATAGTCCGAGGCTTCCGAAGAGAATAAAATCGATGACCGAAGCACCGCTAGGCGATCGATACTGCTCTATTTGTGGCGAAATGTGCCTCCATTCCCTAGGGCCGAACGAATCTCCCAGCGCTGTTCTCCCAACACGATAACTCTTACGAGAGGTCAATACAGTGCTCTGTTGGCTGAGTCACGCTTGAAATGACTGTCGCTTGCCAAATACTACCGTACTGCAATCAACCTCGAGCTTCGGCTCTTTGGTCGTGACTGTAGAAACAAAGATTCCAGGCTCGAATGCCCGCTCTTTGAGGAGCTCCACCTTATCTTTGTCGGGAATAGTCATCTTCGCAGTAATTGAGAAATTTATCTCGACTACGACATTCCCCGGTGTGTCATCGAGGATCTTAGTAATCATTCCGTAGAGAGGATACGTAGTACCGATCTCAACCTCTCCGAACTTAACTTCACATCCGAATTTCTCGAAAAAGTTCTGATCTTTATCGCCCTGCTCCATCTCTATACCTCAAAAGAGTGACATAACCTGTACACTCCTATCTGCACGGCCCTGAGATTTGCTTCAAGACTAATGGACCGCTGTAGCTCACAGTACGCATAAAGGTGAGCGACACATCTCCCAGCTCAACCTAGAAAAACTCACATTACTCATTGAATACTCACTACTTACAAGCCTGGCACACTCTAACTGTAATATTCACTTCCACCGACTAGTAAGTTGCGGTACTTCACAGCCCATGAACTCACCCGACCTCCCCATCCCTCAATTCACCAATCGAGAAGGCTATCTGTCTTATTGTAGATTCCTGACTCAAACCTTCCGTCGAGATACGCAGACCCCCGCATTTGACCTTCACCGGACTACCATAGCCGCGGGGGGAGCCGCTGTAATCCCCACAAGCTGGGGCGGCGTGCACGTGCTGTCGTATGAGCATCCTCAGGTAGAAAAGTTTTTAGCTATCGATAAGGAGCGATTTTTAGCTTTTGAGATGCACGCAGAGAAAATTGAAACTCTGGTGGGCGAGGAAGGCTACGGGGTATTGGTGTATCGCTGCGAATCAAGCGGCCAGCTCAAAGCGGAGACGATCGAGCCAGGATGGACCCGCACTCTTCAGCCGGGCCAGGAACACACAATCATAGCTTTATCGAACCTCCTCGTGCGCGAGAGATCGACCGATCCACGCGGAATGGATCAAGATCTGATCTTCATATTTACCCCCGACTAGCAGTACTGTGCTCCGTCGCCTAGATTAGAATTTATAGTCACAGTTATCAGATGAGAAAGGAACCGTTTTGGCAGTCTCGAGTATTTCTCCTCTGTTCTAGTCTTCTTGTGGCACTGCTTATCCTAGAATTTTTTCTGCGTGGGATAATGACAGCGTCACATCCATTTGTTATCGCTCATCCTGTATTCAATCACATCTGGTCGCCACAATCCGAGATTTTTCATAACGACCTCCTTGAACCTGGCGAAGCCCCTTTTGTTCGAGTAACCAACTCACGAGGCTGGCTAACTAGTACCGAGCTCGATCCCGAACCTGCTCCATCTGAGCGCAGAATATTCTTTATGGGTGATTCATTCACCGAGGGTACCGTTCCAGAGAGAAGATCTATGCCGTGGCTTGTAGGACGATTCCTCGAGGAAAGAGCTACGACAACCTCTATAAAGCCCGTTGTAGTGAACACAGGAACGACAAGCTATTCTCCACTTCTTCACTATCTGCGCTATCGAGACGAAATCAGCTTTTTCAAGCCCTCGGTTCTCGTCATCAGCGTAGACATGACGGATGTATTTGATGACTTCCTCTACCAACAAGCCGCAACATTTGACAACCTAGGCGAGCCAATTGCCTGTCCTGCCAACTCGTCATTTGCGGCCAAATTTCAGCGCACCGCACGTGGCGTCCGAGAAATTGGCACTGCTGAGTATGCGCTCGACAGGCTCTCTTACTTTTCCGCAGTTGTTCGATTTATCAATGTCCATGCCCTCAAAAATCTTCTCTATCACTCACGACCACTGGATGGCCTACCGAAGACGTTCGATTGGTGTATGGTGCAAAGACCAATCGGTACGGATAAACAGGTTAACATGATGCTCGACAATCTCGCGCGACTTCTTACACATGCTCGCAAAAACAAGGTGATCATAGTGGTCTCTGCAGTTCCCCATCTCGCACAGCTCACGGGGCAGTGGAGCTTGAAGCCCTTCGAGGAGGTCGCTCAAACTGCTGTAGCTCATGGCGCTCACTATGTAGACAGCTTGAATGTGATCCGCCAAGCGCTCGGCGAGGAAGATCCTCAATCCTTTTACTTCCCCAACGACATGCACTTTAATTCCAGGGGTTACGCCGCATGGGCTAGAGGTTACATCGATTGGTTTGACGAAAACTTCGAACTGCTCGTGCATTCGAAGTGATCATAGAGCGCCTCTTGGAACGAAATGTGCCAAGATTTTCGGCTAGCTAATCAAGCTGCCAGTGCGAGTGAGCATCCATTCTTTTCTTTCTCTGGCGGAGTGGGATCTTGTTCCCTGTTGGTGCTCTCCGGTTGCTTGCTCTTTGCGCCTCGGGTTTCCTTGTAGATGAGCACTGCATAGTAGGTGGCTTGGAGGAGCGATGCTAAGACTGCAGCCATCGCCACTGGGTCGTTGAAGAGGACATCGAAGATCTTATTGGCTGGTAGTTTGAGATCGCTGAAGGTCGAGTTAGCTTGATCTAATTGGTTACTGTCAGTCGAGTGAAGCCGTTGCTGCCCTGATACTACCTCTGCCAGGTTCCCCATATCGACCTCCATACAAACTTTTTGACGAGCATAACCCGTCTCTCTGCGCTAACAAAGGAATTTCACGAAGTAATTAATAGCACCCTTCATGCGCGGAGAACTTTGTCTATCGCTACGTCTAGGCGACATGTAGAGTACCGGGGACTTACCCCAGTAAGAACATAGTCTTAGCAAAAGAACGGCGATTAGATAGCTCACACATTGGAGACCCTACCATGATAGGATTGAGCACTCGAACACTTGCGAATATCTTCGACACAGTAGTGACCCAGCGCAACACACGCTGGTTCGAGGTGTGCATCATTCGGCTGGCGATAGTCGGGTTCATCGCACACCTAATCTTCCTGTTTCTCTTTAATCACATCCCTATACTCTATCGAGGACACCACTTTAATTATCTTAAAGCGATCTATACCCCTTTTAGTTTCATCCTCGTATACGAGGTCTTCCTCCTCGTCATTATACTGCCCGAATCTATGACGGAGTTCATCGGTAAGCAGTTCGAGATCATGACCCTCATAACACTGCGGAGCTTTTTTCACGACATTGCAAGCGTCAACATGTACGCGCCGATTCATATGAGCGATCCTGAGGTACTCTCACTTGGATACGATCTGATCGCGTCTCTAGCCATGTTTACCCTCGCAATCTGCTTTCATAGGCTCCACTCGAGACATCGAGACCACGACAACCAGCAGGCGCTTCAACACTTCATAGATCTAAAAAAATTAGTCTCCGTGTGTCTCATCATCGTGCTTCTGGTCACCAGCATCTACAGCGTTAGCCTGTGGGCAGCCGGTGCAATACCGGCGCTACTTCACAACTCGGAATTTCCTGACCCGAATGCATTCTTCTATCTGGATTTCTTTAACGTCATGATCTACGCAGACGTACTTCTTTTGATCATCTCATTTCTCTACGACTCCTCTTTTTACTCAGTGGTCAGGAACGCAAGCTTCATCATTTCGACGATCCTGTTGCGGTTATCAATGAATATGGAGCGTCCGATGAACCACCTCGTGGCTATCTCGGCTTTTGCCTTCTCCGTGGCGGTCATGTTGATTCTGCTAATTAGGGCAAAGTATACGCCGCGAGCTGCGTAGAAGGAGCCTTAAGACGCATGAGCCCTTTCACATGGAAAGTGCGGCTCGCCTCCTTAGCCAATCCACCACCAACTCATGCTCAGACTCGGAGAGCTTTCTGTAGCCCACACGGTACCCCCGGTCGAATCCCTCATGGTAGCTCGCTAGCTTTTCACATGCCCAACCAGGGAGCAGACGAAAAGGCACCTGGTAGGTCTTTATGGTAAAAAGAATCGCTCTAGTTTCAGGGAGCTTCGTAATCGTCTCACGCTCATTCCTCAGATAGAGCAGATCACCTATAGACGACCTCTCAAGATCAGTGTGGGGAAAAGGGGACGATTCAATCAACGCCGGAAACTGAGACCATCGAGGATCAAAGTTGACTAGCATATTTATACGGGCGACCGCTCTGTTGGTCGGCAAACGATCGACCAATTGGTCGATCTGTGCTCCTATGTTACTATTGAGGTTCGGAACCGGCTCGTGCACTTCCTGTAGTGTTTTGCCGAGCTTCTGATGAATTGACCAGTGAGATGGGCAACAGGCACAAACCGCTGAGACTCGATATCTCCCCGCATTATCGAGCTCCATCACGACCAGATCTTCGTCTACTATCGAGGCTAAACTCAGGAGGGGAGCAGAATCCCCCTCCCCTACCCTAGCTCTTCTCCCAGTATGAAGATCTATGAGCTCGCCATCCGACATCCCGAATCGGTGCGAAAACCTCTGGGTCAAATACTGACTAGCGAGCTCAAAAGCCTCCTGAGCGCCTCGACCTGCCGCGGGGGAAGCGGCATACACGAGGTCTCGGCAGCTACGAATCAACTCAAGCTTGTGACACATTACCTGCTCATAGGTATCCTCAATCCGAAACCAATCCTGATCCTGAAGGGCTAGAACATCCATTTTGCGCTGGCCGTCTGCTCCGGGTCTTTTGACCATAAAGTCTTCCGCAGGAAACCGGGTACAGAGCGAGAAATCACGTTCTGGAAGGCGGGCCAGGCTATCCCCTAGAAATCGCTCATTTTCGCGAGAATTAACCTGATGATACTTCACACTCTCTAGCTCTTGTGAGAGCCCTCCCGGTGGCGGCGCCTGATCTGAAAATCAGAAGTTTGACGGCTTATAAACTCAGGAGGCGGAGATTACCCCTCCTAGAGCTACAAGAGAAGTCAATTCCTTTTAGGGGCTCTTCGGCGAATCAAGTGGGTAGAATTGGCGCGTAAACGTGAACGTACCCGAAGAAATAACGCCTTGCTCTTCAAGCTCTTCTCGGTCGACCTCCGAGCAATATCCCGGGTCTCCGAGGACTTCAACCTCCTCTCCGTGCAACAACGCCGGAAGCATCGTAATGTCTGGCTCCTTGGCATGCGTTGAGAGCGCCGAATGAACTATCCCACTCTCCACATCTACACCAACATGGCACTTCATGCCGAAATAATACTGATTGCCTTTCTTCGTGTGACTCATCTCAAGGTGTGGCTGCTTTAACGTGTTCTTGGTCGAGGTCGGAGCATGAAAAATTGTGGCATCTACAATAGTGCCACTTTTGGTCATGATGCCCCTCTCAGCACATAGCCGAGTAACTCGCTGCATCAAGGTGTCATGAAACACAAAATATAAGCCATCGCCCAATGCCTCACGCATTTTAGCGGTGCGCTAGCACCGCTGCTCAATAAGACCATGAGAGAGTTCATCGCCAGACGGGTGAAGGTCTCTGATTCTCTTGAGGCGCGGCATAGCGCTTTGGAAGCTTTGTGCGCCTCGCTACCTCTGTAGATAGCCAGGAGGGAGAGCTTAAGGCTACTAATCGATACACTTGCCAGGACAGAGCAAGAAGTATCGCCCCATCTCACAGCGGGCGAAAAACTAAAGAGGAGCACCGTGCCCCTGTCCTGCTGCGATCTCCCGTAGCGCCTGTGCAGCAAGTTTCTGAGTCAATGGCATGACATCCGCCATGTAGACCTTCATCTTGTTCATGGCCGATCTGCCGTTTGGATTCTCCATGAACTGTACGAATGCTGCTAGCTCAGATGTGTTCAGATGCGTGCTCAAGCTGTTTTTGGCCGTCTGGACTATCGCTGAGGTATTTTCAGTAGTATTAATTTTTTCCCACGCTTCTTTAAATCGACCCTGCATGGCGGGTGGTATCTGCTTTGAGATCTCCTCACCCATATCTTTCATCAATTGTTCAAAGGGTACTAGTTCGAAATATCTGTCCGTTAGAGACGCCCTGTTCTCTGGGGTATCAGGTAAAGTGGTTATCGTTGATCCACCGGTGCTGGGACATTCAGATGTTTGACAACCGCACATTCCTACCACGAGCACTTGGGCCAAGAGTATCAAACATCTTTTTAGCATAGTAGGACCTCCATAAAGGTGGGAACGAGTTTCTTTGTCAACCAGGTCGGCTCGTATATTCCTCCAAGAGCTGACCCGCGCCAAGGGATAATCGTTGCTTCCCTAGAGGAGATAGATCGCCATCCCTGCAAAGGTCACGGCGCAATCGCTTCGGTAATCGACCGCTTGGTCATACTTTACAGTGTTACATCGGGTGCGCCACCCGAGGCGGTCAATCACATCCATGAGGGTATACACGGTAGGAAAACCACACATGCGCCGAGCATCACAGTCCTCTGCCATGTGCCCAAACAAGCGCTTCTTATCGTGAGTTTCGATCGCTTGTAAGTACTCCGCATCACGTTGAGCGATCTCTGCCATGCGCTCTTGAGATAGCGCGCCCTCGTCACCAAAAGCTCTCCCCACATGCGCCATATCGACGCCCGCCACAAAACAGATCTCAGCCCCACTCGAAGCGCGTTGACGTACGATCTCTGTCAGAGCCGACGCGAAGCTCTCATACTCCTCCCATTCGTGCGGCAATCGTTGGTGCATCAACATGGAATGAAAACTTCCAACCAGTATCGGCACGATCTTTGCGGTAGGCTTTAGCATCTTGAGAAACGGTAGCTGTAACTCTAAGGAGTGCTCGCGCTTATGCAAAAATTCATCTTGAAAAGCTCGTTTTATCCCGTGTCGATGAGCCAGTTGAGTAACGAATTCGGTATCGCATGAAGATAAGCCGAGGGGACACTCAAAATCCTTACCGCACAGGTGAAATAAATTCCGACTGAATTGATGTGCTGTCCCTATCACGATCAACAGCTCTGCATTTGACTCATTGAGTCGTGGGTACACCGCACCGTAACACGTTCCTCCCCGTCGATAGTCGATGTGCGGGGAGATAATCCCTATGAGCTTTTGTCCTTTAACAGAGGGCTCGTAAGGAGCCAAATAACCCGCTACGAGCTGCCTCAAAGGCTCGGCAGTGTTGGGATATCCCAGCCCTGCTAGGGCAGCAGGCCTGGTAGGAGCAGCGGCAAACGCATCGCGGTGCTCCCTCTCGAAAGCAAAGAAGCGTGCATTGGCTAAAAAATGATGCTCATCGAGCAATCGTATGAGCTCCTTAAGGGTAGCCTCATCGAGCCCCTGGGGGGAGAAGTGATCCAGGATCTGCTGAAAGGAGAGAGCTCCATCAAACTTTGAAAGGATAGGCGCGATAGCCGGTACCAATAGAAGCGGACGGTCAGTTATGCCTAGCGGACAACGAACCACAAGCGCATGATCGTCTCCTGCTGAATGAAGTTGTATATCGAGGGGCCATCGGAGCTTCGGATAGCTGTAGGTGGTATCCATGGACGGCCTTGACAAACGCGCTGGTCTACTTACCGATACAGAACTTCGAGAATATTCTGCCTAGAATATCTTCAGTATACGTCTTCCCGACGATCTCATCGAGAGCTGAAAGTGCCTCCTTGATATCGGTGGTGAGGATCGTTACCGGCACCCCCCGAGATTTGACCCCCTCTATGAAGGAATCAATGGCCTGCGCGGCTCTTACGAGGCAATCTCGGTGTCGCTCATTGGTCACCACTTCCCCGACTTCACCCCTTTCCGGCATTACCTTGGCAACATCATCGACCAGCGCTTCGATCAATGAGCCGATACCGGCACCCGTTTTAGCTGAGATATAAAAATTCTGCTGGCATACCGATGAATTACACACGATCTGTGAGAACGCTCCCGGATTGAGGTCGATCTTATTAATAATCATCCATGTCCTGCGACCGCTCTCCTTGAGCAACTGTAGCGTATCGCGCCACGATTGTGAGGTATCAGTCGCATCAACAACCAGAAATACGAGGTCTGCCCACGGTATACGTTCCTTGGCGAGCTCGACTCCGATTCGTTCAACAGCATCGCTTGTCTCCCGAATCCCCGCTGAATCACAAAACACAAACTTAAAGCCTGCGAGGGTGGCCTCTTCCTCGATCAGATCACGGGTTGTACCGGAAACCTCAGACACGATTGCGCGACGTTTACCTAACAGAAGATTTAAAAGGCTCGATTTTCCGGCGTTCGGCGCTCCACAGAGGAGCACGCGAACACCCTCTTTTATCATCGCGCCATACGAGTACGTACCAAGAAGTTGTTGTACCTTTGTGAGAGCTATCTCCATACGAGAAGCAAGGCTCTCGAGCTGCTCCGGTTTAATGTCTTCTTCTGGAAAATCGATCGTTGCCTCTAGTTCAGCCAGAACATCTCGCATCGGTTCACCGATCGATTCCACAGCTTGACTCAATCTACCTTTGAGTTGCTCACCTGCAAATCGAAGCTCTTCCTCACCCTTGGCATTGATCACATCCGCGATTGCTTCTGCCTGAGTGAGGTCGAGCTTTCCATTCAGGAAAGCTCGCTTAGAAAACTCGCCAGCCGCTGCAGGAGCGATCCCGTATGCATAGATCGACCGAAGGACCTGCTGCACAAGCACCGGACTGCCGTGAAATTGAAACTCTGCGACATCTTCCCCGGTAAAACTCCAGGGTGCAGGCATGAATACAGCAAGACCCGTGTCTATAACCCCGCCACCCTTGAAATCGATAATGTCTCCGAATACCAGAGTTCTAGGGAGTCGTACCGGATCTTTTTTTCCACGAAAGAGCGCTTTGAGCGCAAGCTTCGTTCGAGGCCCACTCACACGAACAACCGCAATACCAGCTGGGGCAGGTGCTGTGGCTAAGGCTGCAATCGTTGAACCTTCCATCAGATCAAGGTCAAAAGATACCCGATACCAAAGATAACACAGCTTGCGACGAGGGTCGCAGAATATACCGAGCCCTTCTCCGCATTTCTCATATACATCTGCTGGATAATCGAGATTAAGTTACTTACGAGCCAATACAAGACGAGTCCCGCGGGCATCGGGAATATGATGAACATCCCCGCAAAGATAAACGGCATTATCATCATCATCTTCTGCTGAGCAGGGTCCGCGGATGGATTCGGTGTTGTCCACTGTTGCACGATCATGCTGGCCGACATCAACAGCACCATGATCGGTACACCTATACCCAAGATATAGAGCTTCTCAGGGGAGGAGAGATCGGTAATCCATAGCGCAAATGGGGAGTGTCGTAGCTCAATAGAGTTAAGAAGGGCTTGATATAACCCGAGGAATACCGGGATCTGGAGCAACATCGGGAAACATCCACCCATCGGGTTAACGCCTTTGCGAGAGTAGAGCGCCAGGGTCTCCTGATTGAGCTGAGTCGGATCCTTAATGCGCTCACGCAACGCCTTTATCTCCGGTTGAAGCTCCTGCATCTTCTTCATCGATTGGAAGCTCGCCTTTGAAAGCGGTAACAGCACCGCTTTCACAATCAGTGTGAGGGCAATAATCGCCAAGCCCCAGTTTTGAAGAAAGACGTACAGGTAGTGCAGGAACCAGAGGAGAGGTAACGCCAAGAAGGAGAACCATCCCAGATCGATTGAGCGTTCAAGGCTGTAATTTCCAACGAATTTAAGCGTCCTATAATCCTTAGGACCAATATACAGATCGAACTTAGCTCCACTCCCCACTCCTGCAACTCTACTCAAATAGAGATCTCCCTCTCTCCCGAGCATCGTGTTCCGGCCGGCCACCGTTGGTATTAAGGTTGCCATGAAATAGATGTCACCAAGTGATGCCCAGCGACTAGTCCCGAAGTCACGCAATCCTTGTTGAATTTCGCTCAGCTGTACGTGGCGAATCTTGTCGAAGCCATCGAGATACGTCAGATGCGTGATCTTCATGCGCGCGTTCTCTTGGTTCTCTGGATAGTAGTGTGCCCATTCAAGCCAAATCGAAGGGCCAGCTCTCTCAGTTTGAACCTCAACGCTCAACAGGTATGAGTTAGCCAGGATCTTGACGCGCTTCGTTATTGCGCCCCCTACCGGCAACGTCCCCTTGAACTCCAGCACGACCTCCGAGTTTTCCGCGACCTTTACATTCGCTGATGCGGAATCAACAGGCGCTCCATTCACAGACGCCAAAGAGTAACGAACGCCTTCATCACTCTCATTGCCGACGTAGACTCCCAGAGGCATCACACTTCCATCTGGATTGTCCACCATGTCGAGCTCAACCGGCTGTTCGAGGCTCACCTTGTAGTCTTTGAGTTTGTAACTGACGATGCGCGCCCCGAGGTGGCTGATAGCGATACGTGCCAGATTTGACTCAACGAACGAAACGGGCTGTGCTTCAAAATCAGCCTTCCTAGGATGCGCGCTAGGTTGAGAAATCACACCTGCTGTCTGTGGTGCTGATGGTGGTGCTACCTGTACCGGCGATACCCCTGTAGTGACAACCGGTGCCGCTGTGCCAACTCCTTTCGGCGATACTCCTGGCTTAGCTTTGGGAGCCAGGAATACCTGGGTGTAGACCATCGCAACCACGATGCACAAAATGATCGCTCGCAGGGTACGCTTATTCTGTTCGTCGTTATCGTTGACCACTACTAACTCCTGGTGGGGATCTCAAACCACGCAGCGACATCCGATCCCCGTAAACTGATATCTTTCTGAACTCGTGCGAAGACCTTTGTAGGTAAACCACCCTCCGACGTCAAGGCACCGGGTCGCAACCTCCCTGGCACCAGGGATTACACCGTACAATACGCCGCATCGCCATAAAACATCCACGGGTCCAACCATATACCTCTACTGCCTCGAGCGCATAATCAGAGCAGGTTGGCTCAAATCTACATGAACGACCTATGAAGGGCGAAAGGGTCAGCTTATATGAACGGTGCAGGAACCGCGCGACCGGCCGACGCTCGCGATGCTCACGAACTAAAGACTTGGCCATAAGTGACCCTCAACTACCTCGAACCTGCTCCAAGATAACCGCGGTTGCGAAGTGCTCCAAGGATCTCGCGTCGATAATCATTGAAGTCACACTCCTGCACCCCTCGACGAGCCACCACCAGTAGATCTATCGAAGTGGTTAGGTGCTGGCGATGCTGCCTAAATATCTCACGCACACGGCGCTTGATCGTGTTGCGAACCGTAGCGCGCTTCTCGATCTTCGTTGTTACAGCTATCGCCACACGGCTTAGAGGTTGCGAAGATGGCGCTACGACGAGTAGGAAATGTTTGGAGTAAAGTTTGCTGCCGACGTCCCTAAGATGGGCTATCTCAGCGGTACGGCGTAATCGGTCTTGCGGCCCGAGTGTATGACGTTTAACGATAGTGACCTTTACGAGGCGCGGTTACCGACAGACGCTTACGGCCACGAGCTCTACGAGCCTTAATGACCTTCGTTCCGCCGCTGGTAGACATCCTCTTGCGAAAGCCGTGGGTCGTCTTCCGACTCTTTTTACTGGGCTGATAGGTTCGTTTCATAGTGTACTACCTGAGACAATCGAGGCCGGAATAGTAGAGGCTTTCCATGGGAAGGTCAACCGCGTGCGCAAAGCACCCCACAGAGGCGCAGCTAAGGCTTTGATTTAACTTATCTTGTCGCCGATTGAAAAGTGCTATTCAGCTCTCTGGCAGGTAAGTACGTGCTTAAGGTAGAGCGCCATTTCGTCCCGTGCATCCGAGTATAGAAGGCCCTGAACGAACCGCTGACCGTTTTCAGCTATCTCTTTGGCGTGAGATTGGTGCTCTTGAAGCCAGGAGTAGACGTCCTCAAAATCAGAGAGGTCAGACGCAATCGGAACATAATGCGTCCACGGCTTCAACCGATCGTAGTACCACTGTCGATAAGGGCTATCAATCTTAAGAACTACTGCTCCCATCGCCATCTTGAGGAAGAGAGACCTCCACGCGCAACAGTAGCCATCTGCATCAACGAGGTATTTGTACGAGACGAACGAATCAAAGGGTGCCTCGTCACCCATGACCTGATCCTCGCGTAGCTCAGCTTTGCAATCCTCCTCAAGATGTCGAACTCGCGTAATCTTCGCATCAAGCATTTCAGGACGCTGCAACTTCTTAGCGAGCAACGCGAGCCTGCCACGCGCACTCTCTCGCCATGTACCTGCGTTGAAGCCCAAGCCGGTGCCAGCTCCGCGAAAATAAGCCGTTTCCTTCCGCTCCTGCCAGGGATAACTCTCCGAGAGCATCGCAAGATGCGCGAGCTCTTCTTTGTAGCCATGTCCCCCCAAAAAAGCTGGGTCCGGCATAAGGATAGTCCGTGTATCATTGATGTGCCGACCATATGCAAAGACCGGCACACTCCGGATCGATTCCTGTTGCCACGTCCACACGCCGTCGTCTAACCAAACCAAGACATCTCCCTTCAAGCCAGCTACCAAAGGGTGCTGACCAAGCTCGCTGAAGAAATCTATCACCGTTGGATAGTGTCCCTCCTGTCTAGCCCATGTGTGCCCTGAGAGCCGAGCAGAGACATTTCCGGTCCCATCAAAAGAGAGCATCACAAACATATCCTGACCATCACGCTTCCGCGCAACGCGTAGGAGCTCGCTCGCTGAGTACCCGGTAAGCTCCCAGTACCGAAGCTGTACGCTGTTAATCGCGAGCGGCTGTGTCGGCACGAGCTGAGCCGCCTGTTCAAAAACAGTAGCGCAGCGAGCAGCACTATCGGCCCCAGAGACCCACGGCTCGGACACCTGTCCGTGACACTTACCTAATTGAGGGGGGTGGGAGGGTTCTTCCATATCGCCCTAACGAGCTCTAACCTTCACTTCACACCAGCTAACCATTCTAAGATACTGACTTAATTACAACTTCAACCCTTCTGGCATATCACCAGGTTAAGATGCAGAGGTGTCCTACCGAGTTGCCTTGGAATCCAGCAGCCCCACCCCTCCCGGGAGCCATTACATTTTAAAAAACAGCCTATAAACGACCGTTTATCTGATTTCAGCACTGCAACCGTCTCCTGAACTAACAGTTAAAAAACTTCCTTACGTTCCGGTTACGTGATAAACACCAATAGTAATCGTGTTTGGTTAGATCGATATGCAGACTCAAATTGGGCCAACTGAAAATCAGACGACTGTGTCAGACGCTCGCAATCAGAGCGGAACGCAGCAACTCGACGCAAACGCAGTTACTCTACCTACGGTTGCAGTAGTTGACAGCATTAATTTCGAAAATTGGGTTTCTTCATCGCCCAAATTAGTCGCCATAGTTGAAGTATCAAAAGAGACTGCCGGCGAGCTAACATACCTTGAGAGCTACGTGGACTCTAAAAACAGAGAATTGAACGTTGCTATCGTTTATGACAAAGAGCTTGCAACCATCAGCATCACCCCGAGAGAATTAAACTACCAGGCAAAGCTGAGGGAAAGAGAAGAGTCCCTCGCCCAAGCAGCCTAGTTCACACTCTCCCTTTTCCCCAACTCCACCCTGCTGCTACAACTATCGCAGCATGAAATCCCTGCGTCATCTGATCCGACTCGTTCTCGCTATTGCGACTCCTACTGTAGCTCTCCTTACCTCAGGATGTAAGGACACCTCGGTCGGAGAAGGCCCACACCTGAAAGTACGCCTTATTGCGGACCAGGATTCGGTTGCACCCGGCTCGACTATCACCCTAGGAGCTCACTTTATCCCTGATCCAGGCTGGCACATCTATTGGAAGAATGCAGGAGACTCAGGCCTCGGGCCACGCTTTGGGTGGCGTGCTACTCAGGGAATAAACGTCGGGGACCCCCTCTGGCCCTATCCATCTCAGATCCCAGCCGGCCCCCTGATGAATTACGGTTACGGCGAGGTGCTGATCGCCTTCCCAGCAACTGTGAGCTCCGAGCTAGCGAGCTCGCACGAAGTAACAGCCGAGCTCTCTACTCAGTGGTTGGTGTGCAAAGACGAGTGCTTACCCGGCGAAGCACGGCTCAAGCTATCGCTTCCGATCTCTAAGACACCGGGACCGCCATCTGCCGAGCGGAAGCTCTTTGAAGATACCTTCAAACGGATCCCAACGCCGCTTGAGAAGGTTTCAATTGCTATAGAGGAGCAGGACAAGCAGATCGTCATTGTGTTAATACCGGTCGGTGACCGCCGACTCCCTTCAACCGCGACATTTTTCCCTGAAGATCGTCGTATCATCCTCAACAGCGCACAGCAGGTGGTCACCAAGGAGAACGGCGCTCTCAAGATCACCCTCAAGCGCGATCCCAATCGCACCTCGGTCGTCGATCGCATACGCGGGGTACTCGTCTCCGCAGAGGGTTGGTCAGACTCTGGTGAGCCCAAAGCCGTCTCAATCGACAACAACCCACTCGATGCACCGCCAGAGGAGACGAGCACCCTAACAACCGCTTCGGTTTCAACCAACTCACAGGTACCAGGACTCGGCCTAGCGCTCTTATTCGCCCTTATCGGAGGATTCATTTTAAACCTCATGCCATGCGTCTTTCCGGTACTTTCGATCAAGATACTCGGGTTCGTTCAGCAGGGTGGAGAGGATCCCGCAAAAGTACGGCTCCATGGAACGCTCTTCTCGTTGGGTGTAATCGTTTCGTTCTGGGCGCTCGCTGCCCTCCTCTTTGCCCTTCGCGCCGGAGGTGAAGAGCTCGGATGGGGTTTTCAACTTCAATCTCCCGTCTTCGTAGTAGCGATGATATTTGTGTTCCTGACCCTTGGGATCCTGTTTTTGAGCGATCTCGCCCTTGGACAGGCGCTGCAGAGGATCGCTGGCAGCTCTCGCTTACCAACCTCGTTTTTCGGCTCCTTTCTCAACGGAGTACTCGCCACCGCTGTAGCCACACCCTGCACCGCGCCCTTCATGAGCTCAGCGCTTGCGGCCACACTAACCCTCCCAATGACGGCGGGGTTCATGATCTTTACAGCTCTCGGGCTGGGTATGAGCGCTCCGTATTTAGTTCTCTCGTGGAACCCCCGATTGCTCACCTTCCTTCCTCGCCCCGGCGCATGGATGGATAGTTTCAAGCAGCTCATGGCTTTTCCACTCCTTGCAACGGTCGTGTGGCTGTTACGCGTGTTTGCTCGGCAGATGGGTGTGGAGCCGCTCGGCCTATCGATAGTGATAGATGTTATATGGGGCGCTCTCCTTCTCGGTTTTGGGTTATGGCTATGTGCGCGATCGACCCGCTCTCAAAGATCCTTTGCTGCGCTCCTCCAGCAGATCTGTGCTGTCGTTGTGCTAGTGTTGGCAGTACTCATAGCCCTCCCTAGTAACGAAGAGATAACCCGCAGCAACGAACGAGCCTGCGCAATCACAGACTCCTCACACCCAGAGCCAGACTCCTTTGGACTCATGTGGGAGCCCTACTCCCTCAATCGCCTCGATGCCCTACTCGCTCAAGGAAAGAGTGTCTACCTCGATTTTACGGCAGAGTGGTGCATCACCTGTCAGGTCAATAAGGGCCTTGTTTTTGGCTCTCAAGAGGTTCGTAGTCTCTTGAAGGAACACGATGTAGTACTTATGCGTGCGGATTGGACATCGAAAAATGGGGCGATCACCTCTGCTCTTCAAGGTTTCGGACGTAACGGAGTACCTCTTAACGTGCTCTACAAGCGCGGGGAGCGCAAAGAACCAACGATCTTTCCGAACATCATGACGGCCTCTATGGTAATTGAGGAGCTAAGAACACTGGACAACTGAGGCTAATTCCAGTCTTTACTTCCCTGCCTCGAATGGGCGTGGCGTGGCTCACCTTACCAGCTACTAGTTGCCAAACAGCCCACCAAAAAAACCTTTTGGTTGCGGCTTCGGATCTGGCGCAAACTCAAGCGCGAACTCCAGCTCGACACCGTTGGCCTCCAAGATCTCACGCAGCTCTCTAGGCGACTTTCCCGTATGCGCTCTCAGCAAAGGTTCCGCCAGCTTGTACTGAGCCTCTCGAACCTCTGCCTTAATATCATCAAAGAGCGTACTGACATCCTCACTCATACGCTCCATCGTCCGCAGGTCACTTCCCATCTGTGCAACGCTTGATTCAGGTACGCCCCGGGCGTGAGAGACTATCTTTTGTTGCTCGAATTTTCGTGTCGAGGATCGTGCTCGATCGATGAACGCCCTGGCTTGTTTGATGTCACCTAGGCTCATATATAGCCGGCCAATAAGCAATATCAACTCGACCTCATCCCGTGCCGTCTCAATACTACGAGAGCTCGTAAGAGCTTTTGAGTACAAATCTATAGCACGCTGTCGACATTCCCGCTCCGAAGTCGGAGCATCCGGCCAAAACTCCTGTACCGATCCAAGTATATCCTGCAGCTCCCCCGCGACTATTGGCTCCTCTTTCGAACCTCCGGCCTCCCGCAGAAACCATGCTAGTCGGAGATAGTATCGAGCCGGAACTATAGTCTCTGACACCACGAACTCCTCGATCTGGAGACACAAAAAGAGTGCAATAATGGTAAGCTCAAAGGCATCTAGGTATGTCCTGGACTCGCTGCAGTCTGGGTGAAGTTCATCTACGAGCCGACGCGCCTTAGAATCTGTCTGTAACAGCAACTTATACACCTGCTGAAATCTCCTTTGTCCCAATGTGGTCCCCTTCCAGGGTTTGTCCCAGATAGTATTCGCGGAGGCGAACCCGCATGTCGGACATCCCCACACCCAGAACATCAGGGGATTCACGGGCTGTATGTCCTTCAACAGCCACTTGAACTTCTCTGGCCGAAGGTCTACGTCGTGTTTTGATTCGACAAATGCATGCTGCCGAAGCTTGGGGTGGAACGCTGCGTAGGAGCACACTGGACACGGCATCGTCTTTGGTAGTACGGCAGGTATCCCTGAGGCCGTGGAGGGCTTAAGCTCAGTGTGCGATTGGTTCGGTTGTTGTTTGGGCATGTATCCTCAATTACAACCTCCCCAGAGGAGGCAATCGGCTCACCTCCTTCATGGGTGTTAACTTTGCGGCTTTTTTGTGTAAATTGCGAGATGCCTACATAGACCGTTAGGCAAATGCGAGTACTGAAAGAGTGAAGATCTCGCAAAGAGCGATCAGTATTACTCGCGTGATGGGGCCCAGCAATTCGAGTATAAACCGCAGCTCTACTTTTTTGTCACGAATTGGTTGTGCTCACCTGGCAGATGCGTCACGAGCGCTCTAAATTAGCACACAACACCGTCACTAACTACCTTAAAAAAATATCAAACAGGCGGCTTAGAGGACTTGGGTAGTCTTAACGACTACCAAGGGAGCGAATGTCGATTAAGCAAAGTTCAACAACGAAAGCTTGCCC
>Ga0169931_10000450_pt1 | contig 67406 bp, 52 predicted proteins | sample Kivu_15m_20L_FD_129675 | JGI IMG/M metagenome (GOLD analysis project Ga0169931, IMG submission 129675) | Freshwater microbial communities from Lake Kivu, Western Province, Rwanda to study Microbial Dark Matter (Phase II) - Kivu_15m_20L... | ecosystem: Environmental > Aquatic > Freshwater > Lake... | reverse complement strand
TATTTTCGACTTGACTAACTACTTTTTATGGTCCTGACCTCGCAGCATGGCTGGGAAGTCTCTTGATTTACAAAGTGTTTTACATCAGCTTCAAATTCGCCGCTGCGCTGACAAAACCCCGCCGACAAAACCCCGCCAGCAAAACCCCGCCGACAAAACCCCGCCAGCAAAACCTCGCCAGCACAGGCGCCACGGCTATCTCGCGGTCGCCTTAATTTTGATATCCACCCCGGCTGGAAGGCTCAGTTTGTTCAGCGCTTCTATCGTCTTGGCCGTGGCTTGCCTGATGTCGATCAACCTCTTGTGCGTTCTAATTTCGAATTGCTGCCTAGCCTTCTTGTCAATTGTAGGACCAGCCAAAACGGTATACTTCTCGATACGTGTCGGCAACGGAATTGGGCCATGCACCTCGGAGTGAGTTCGCTTGGCGGTATCTACAATCTCTGCTGCGCTTTGATCCAAGACCGCATGATCGTAGGCCTCCATGCGGATGCGAATTACTTCGTGGGATGAAGACACTTGCTAGACCTCGTTGATTATCTAAATTCATTTGTAGCTAGGTCGGCACATGCCCAACCAGCATTTCTTATGCCAGCCAACTTCCGACTGGCACGCATTCTACTAGCATGTATTCGACCAGTTGATTTCAGACCAGAACACGACTTCGATTGAAATCGACTCAGGCCCAGAAAAAGCGGCTAGTAAAGGCTTTTATCATCTGCGTTTTTAACAATTCGAGCCTTATTTTGGCTAGAACACGCAGTCTGCCTGACGCGTTTGTTAAATCGCTTATGGACTTTCAAAAACTGGAAGCCAAAAAGCTTACGTTTGCACCACCAATCCGTCAACGCCAAATTCACACGTGAACTTTCAGCAGCATTTGGTTGCGGGGTGGGAGTGTACTCGCCATCCCCCAGGAAACGGAAGGGGGTTGCGACAAAAGATGTTCAAAAATCACCATTTTTGTACATCCTAGCCCCACCAGGGAATTCAGAGTGTATCGACCGACTCTTTCGCCACATCTGAGCCAGCAATCGAAATACGAAAAACTCACCGTAACCCCCCCAACTTTTCAGTCAAGTTAACCTGCGTTGGGGAAACCAAATCGGGTTGAAAGCAGTGCGATAAAAGCGGACAACTGACACAGCCCCGAGACGCATACGGGACAAAAAGACACTAGAAGTTAAAACTCTCCGCGTCCTCTTTGGGCGCAGGCTGATAGCCAGAGGGCTCCATCGAACATCCCGCTCTCCCCTGACTAAGGGATCGAATCGCCGTCGAATATCCGAACAACTCTTTCAGCGGTGCGCTGGCGGTGACAACCGTCAACGTACCGCGAGCCTCGGTCTTTTCGATCATGGCCCGGCGTTGCTGCAAGTCGCCTACGATCTCCCCCATGTAATCGTCTGGCGTGGTAATTTCTAAATGCATCACCGGTTCCAGAAGCACCGGCCCAGCAGCTTCCATTCCTTTTTCAAAGCCATCATTGGCTGCGATTCGGAAGGCGACCTCATCCGACCCTTCGAGACTACATGTCCCTCCAAGCAGCGATATCTTGATGCCCGTCAATGGGAAACTACCGATCATTCCTCCCCCTTGCCCCCGGTGCCGCAACTCCTCCATCGCGGCCAATCGATAGTTGTCTGGTAACGTCTGGTCGCCGGCTGCCAAATCAAAAACGACAACTGGAGAACTTGCATTGGCGAGCGGCTCCATTTTCAGGCGTACTTCCGCAAACATTTGCTGAGCGCCGATTTGCCGCTGACACTTCCCTACAATTTCAACCCCTTTGCCAATCGTCTCGCGATAACTGACTCGCGGCTTATAGAATTTGACATTCAAACGAAAATCGCGGGTCAAGCGGTGCTTGATCACCTCCAAGTGCAACTCGCCCATACCGCTGATCAAGGTCTGACCCGATTCACTATTTTCGGCAGCCTTCAATGTCGGATCTTGTCGCTGAAGCATATCGAGCACTTCGGCTAACTTTTTGCGCTCGGTTGTATTCTCCGGTTCAATCGCCATCGACAACACCGTTTGCGCGAACTGAATCGATGGCAACTCGATCGGGCTTTGCGTCTCGCACAATGTGTCGCCCGTTATGGAATGTCTCGGTCCGATCGCGCACACAATGTCACCCGCAGAAATCGATTCGATTTGTCCCTGCTTATCCTTCTTGGTCGCATGAATCTGCCATAACTGAGCGATGTTTTCTTTTTCATCACGATTCGGATTATAAACCCGCGAGTTGGACTTCAACGTCCCCGAATAACAGCGAATCCAATAGAGATCACCCGTCTTCGCGGGCAATATCTTGAATACCAACCCGCAAAAAGGATCCTTGGGCGATGGCGTTCTCTTCTCGCTCTTTTCTTTTTTCTTTGGATTGACGCCCTCCACCGGCGGCCGATCTAGAGGACTCGGCAAATAGTACGTCACCGCATCCAATACCGGCTGTACGCCGCTTCCATGCAAAGCCGAACCGCACAATACGGGCTGAATTTTTCTGGCAATACAAGCCTCGCGCATCACGCGGCGAATGAGTTCGACAGGTATCGTTTTTTCCTCAAAGGCTAGTTCCATCATTTCATGGTTCAGCGGATACAGCGCCTCAAGCATAACATCGCGCCATCCCACCGCATCATCAAGCAACTCGTCAGGAATCGGCTCTGACTTGACACCCCGCCGATCCTCTCCCTGATTGAACGTGAGCATTTGCATTTCAACCAAGTCGATAACGCCGCGAAAAGGGTCTTTTGTGTGCGATGGTCCCTGGCCGACGGGAATTTGTATCGCCACGGGCTTCGCATTCAATCGAGGCTCGATCTCCTCGAGCACGCGATAAAAATCAGCTCCTTCCCGGTCGAGTTTGTTGATAAATACAACCCGCGGTACGTTGTATTTGTCAGCTTGTCGCCACACCGTCTCGCTCTGCGCCTCAACACCTTCGCGACCGCTGAAAACAACAACGGCCCCGTCGAGGACACGCAAGCATCGCTCCACCTCCGCCGTAAAATCGACGTGACCTGGCGTATCCAACAAATTGACCGTCGACTGCTTCCAATTGAACGTGACACAGGCCGCGAAAATCGTGATGCCCCGTTCTTGCTCCTCCGGATCATCATCCGTTTCGGTCGTTCCCGAATCGACCGAACCCGCTTTATGCTTGGCACCACTGAGGTAAAGCATCTGCTCGGTCACCGTTGTTTTTCCCGCGTCGATGTGCGCAATAATTCCGATATTGCGCAGCGATTCAAGTGAACGTTGCATAGTCGATTTCGCTGTTACATTGGAAGACGAAAAAAGCCGCAATGAAACATACCGTTAAGGATGTCTCGATGCGGCTTAAAGTGTACTCGATACTGAATGTGAAGCGAAGCAGTTGCCCAAACCGTACACCACCACGGACCGAACACTACCACGGACCGAACACTACCACGGACCGAACACTACCACGGACCGAACACTACCACGCGAGGCCAAGATTACCAGGCAAAGTGGGCGAACGCCTTGTTGGCTTCGGCCATACGATGGGTCGCTTCTCGCTTGGCCATTGCTGTACCTTCTTTGCGATAAGCGGCCATCAGTTCTTCGGCAAGCTTCAAATAGGTAGCCCGACCTTTCTTTTCTCGAACGGCCGCCAGCAACCAACGAATCGCCAACGATTGCTGGCGATTTCGATTCACTTGCATCGGAACCTGATAGGAAGCTCCACCCACTCGCTTACTGCGAACTTCAATGTAGGGCTTCGTGTTCTCGACAGCCTGCTCGAAAATTTCGATACCCGGTCTGTCTTTGATTTTCCTTCCGATCTCCTCGATCGCATCATAAAATACGACCTGTGCGGTGCTTTTCTTCCCATCGTACATCAAGCAATTGATGAACTTGGCAGCCAATAGCGAATTAAAACGAGGATCGGGTCGCAACTGTGTGCGGCTGGCAGTAATCTTGCCCATGATTGTTCTTATCGAAGATATCTAAAATAAGGAAGTCAGTAACCACATCGAGAACTGCTAAGCATGTAAGCTCTGCGTCTCACACAAACTGTCATATAATCGAAAGGCTTTTCATTCAAAATCGAAGTCATGCGTGACTCTTCAAAGGCGAGGACACGCATCGACACGATTAAGACTTCTTCGCACCATAACGGCTGCGAGCTTGCTTGCGACCGTTGACGCCCAACGTGTCACGAGCGCCACGGACCACTTGATAACGAACCCCTGGAAGGTCGCGAATACGACCACCGCGCACCAATACGATCGAGTGCTCTTGAAGGTTATGCCCTTCACCAGGAATGTAAACCGTAACTTCTTTCCCATTGCTCAATCGCACACGGGTGATTTTGCGAAGAGCCGAGTTCGGCTTCTTCGGCGTCATCGTTTTCACTTGCAAGCAAACGCCCTGCTTGAACGGACACTTTTCCAAAACAGCCGACTTGGAAGACTTCTTCTGCAGTTGCCGGCCACGTCGGATTAACTGGTTGATCGTTGGCATGTTATCTCAAATATCAAATCGTCTTACGGAAATTCGCCTGAAACTCAATCTGTCACTCATCCATCAACATCAATTGACAACTAACTCTTCCACTCAAAAAGTGAGCCTTCAGCTTGCAAAACCATCAAGTCTTCTCGGCTATCTTTTTTGACGCTCAAATCTTTTACTCTCGATTCGAGCAAACTCCTCTCAATTCATGTCGCAACGGCAATCGTTGTCACTGGCAATCGTTGTCACTGGCAATCGATTCTTCATCGGCAATCTACTTCGAGTACCAGAGGTGGGAGTCGAACCCACACGTCCTTACGGACACAGGATTTTGAATCCAGCGCGTCTGCCATTCCGCCACTCTGGCAATCTACGATCCATTGCCATTCTTACCAACAGCCTATCCTTCCAACTGCCATTCTGTCCCATTGCCAATTTTCTTCGGATCTCTGCAGCCATGGGTGCCAAACCCCACAAACCTAACACCTCAGTTGCGATCAAGCCGACCCCGCCTTTATCGCCTTTCCGGCCTGACTACTTGAACCCACCTACGAAAACCCATCCAAAAGGAGGGAGGTGGGCGAAGTGGGTTCTAGAGTTTCGCTGTTCACTACAGAGAATTGGGGAGTGTAACCAACTCTCCCCGTTTACAGCAAGCCCTAAGCGATCGATTCGCCAAGAAAGTCTTTCTGGCAAGCTGACCTGCCAGCCAAGCTAATTTCGATACATCAACCTGCCAAAAAAACACCCATGATAAACATGAGCTTTCCCAAATCGCATAATCCAAAAAGTCCCTCACCATGGGCAAGTAACTCATCTTCGAGGCTCGTGTCGAACGATCGCAACAAAAGCTTCTTGAATAATCCGAACAAGTACCGTTGCTTTGCGGCCCCACTTTCATACACTACCAACAGTCATCGTAAAGCGCTTCGCTTCGTTATCTTTGGCGAGCGATTTCGGTTATCTACGATAGTTGAAATCCTCTGCTGATGCCCCCCTCTGTGATGGAAACGACCCGTCCCATGGCTGAGATTGCCAGCAACCCGACCAATTTCTTCAGCAAGAATGAATTTCTTATCAGGCGACTCCATTCCCTCAGCGGGCTTGTTCCGGTGGGCGCTTATATGGTTGTCCACTTGTCCACCAATGCCAGCCTGCTTAATGGAGTTCCCACATTCCAAAAAGCGGTCAATACGATTCACTCACTGGGAGTTGTTCTCCCGGTCGTGGAATGGGGTTTTATCTTCCTTCCGATATTGTTCCACGGAATTTTTGGGGTATGGATCATTAAATCGGGTCAGTCCAACCTGAGCCATTACCGATACACAAGCAATTTCCGCTACGCCGCCCAGCGTTGGACAGGCGTTATTGCCTTCATCTTCATTTTGTTCCACGTCTTACATTTGCATGGCTGGTTCCATTTTGAGGCATGGCTCAGCGCGATACAACCTTGGGGCTTTGGCTCGTTTCGACCCTACAACGCCAGCAGCACACTGGCATTGGCACTCAAGGGTTATGTCTGGCCTGCATTCTATATCGTCGGCATTCTCGCCTGCGTCTATCACTTAGCTAACGGTATTTGGACGTTCGGTATCACGTGGGGAATTTGGATATCGCCTGCGGCTCAAAAACGAGCCAGTTTGGCATGTGCGGGCTTCGGCGTTTTACTAGCAATCGTTGGCATGAGCGCTTTGGGAGGTGCCAAATTGATTGACCCGGCCCAAGCACGGGCCATCGAAGACAAACTTAATCAGACGCGAATCGATAGTGGCGAAATCTCCCCACAAAGCAAAAAACTTGCGAAGTGATTGATAACAAACCCTTTGCGGATAGATAATCAGAATTAGATCGCATGTTAGCCCGGTGAGCTCGGCAAGATCATGCATGAACAGATCGTAGGACTGGAATAATGGCAAAGCAACGTGTCGTAGTTGTCGGTGGTGGTTTGGCTGGCCTGGCTGCCACAATGAAGTTGGCCGAACTGGGGGTTCCCGTAGACCTGATTAGCCTTACTCCGGTGAAACGTTCCCACAGCGTTTGCGCTCAGGGTGGCATCAATAGCTGTAACGATGCAACGCGCCAACTTGGTGACTCGGAATGGAAACATTTTGACGATACCGTGTACGGAGGCGACTTTTTACAGCACCAGCCTCCCGTTAAAGAGATGGCGTACTGGGCACCCAAGGTCATCGATTTGATGGACCGTTTGGGCGTCACTTTCAACCGCACCACAGAAGGTTTTATCGACCGGCGTCGTTTTGGTGGAACTCTCTACAAGCGAACCGCTTTTGCAGGCGCAACCACCGGCCAGCAATTGCTCTACGCGCTGGATGAACAGGTTCGCCGCTGGGAGAGTGCAGGCTTGGTGAAGAAGTATGAGTTTTGGGACTTTCTCGGACCGGTTTTGGATGCAGATGGAGTCTGTATCGGTGCAGTTGCACAAGATATGGTCAGTATGCAGATTCGATCCTTCCCTGCTGATTCCGTCGTGGTGGCGACCGGGGGTTGCGGTCTGCTTTATGGCAGGTCGACCATGTCTGTATTCTGCACTGGCAGCGCTGCATCGCGGTGCGTGCAGGCGGGCGTCAAATACGGCAATGGTGAATTCATCCAAGTTCATCCCACCGCCATTCCCGGCGCGGACAAGTTGCGATTGATGAGCGAGTCGGCTCGCGGTGAAGGTGGAAGAGTTTGGGTTCCACGCAAACCTCAAGACACTCGACCACCCAAACAAATTCCGGAATCCGATCGTTACTATTTCTTGGAATCGCGTTATCCCAAATACGGCAATCTCGTGCCGCGCGATATTGCGACACGCGAGATTTTCAATATCTGCGTCAACGAAGGCCTTAGCGTTGATCCGAACAAGATGTGCGTGTACCTCGATTTGACACACATTTCAAGAGCCGAATTGGATCGTAAGCTGGGCGGTATTCTCGAAATCTACGAGAAATTCCAAGGCGTCGATCCTCGCGAAGTACCGATGAAGATTTTCCCAGCCGTGCATTATTCCATGGGAGGACTGTGGGCGGATTACCAGCGAACTGCCGAGGGTGGTCTACAACCAGGCTCGCCACGCAATCAAGTTACCAACATTCCGGGCCTCTATGCCATCGGCGAATGCGACTACCAGTATCATGGAGCGAATCGCTTGGGTGCAAACTCGCTGTTGAGCTGCATCTTTAGCGGATTGTTTACCGCACCTGGCATACAAAACTTTATTTCCAACAAGAAGATCGCTGCAGCCGATGTAAATCCTTCCGTCTTCGAACGAGCGGTTGGAAAACAGGAACTCCGTCATCGCCAACTGCTCAGCCAAAGCGGCCCTGGCAGCGGTGGTGAAAATCCATATTTGATTCACCAAGAGCTTGGGGATGTGATGACGCGGGCAGCGACCGTTGTTCGGGAAAACAATCAGTTGCGAGAATCTATTGTCAAGGTGCATGAATTGCATGACCGTGTCAAACGCTGCTCGCTGTCCGATAGCGGTAGTTGGACAAACCAAAATGTGATTTTCACCAAAGCAGTTCAGGATATGTTCCCGCTTGCGTTCGCCGTTCTGCAAGGCGCACTGCAGCGCGACGAATGTCGCGGAGCGCACTTCAAGACCGCTTTCGCACCTCCAAGCTTGACCGCTACCGACCCTGCCGAACGACGTATTCAGGCGGAGCAGTGGTGCGATCGCTTCGAAGAAAACAATAATCGATTCCTCAAATCATCCGTTGCGACTTGGGATGGTGAACAGATCAAAGTCGATTACGAAGATGTGGACACTTCCATTATTCCGCCTCGGCCCCGGTTGTACGGTTTGGTGGGTGGTGAACAGATTGAAGAAGTTTGGCGAGAACGCTGCCGAGCGAAGGGACTGCAAAATGTTGGGTCGTCGCTCGCTGCGGCTAGTTCCTAACATGCTTCATGGCATCGCAGCGAATCGTTGGCCTAGGCAAAAGTGTACATGAAATTGAAAAGTATTTTGTCGGAACCTCGACAGTTAAGACTATCTATCAGTTGAGAACATACAGATGATCGCACCCGAAGCGAGTAAATCGACACAACGCAAACCTGAAGTGATCAACGTGCGAGTTCTTAGGCAGGATGGCCCAAATCTTCCCTCGTACTGGGAGCAGCATCAAGTTCCCTACGAAGAAGACATGAACGTCATCAGCGTTCTACAACGAATTGCGGCGCAAAGTCAAACCGTCGACGGGAAACATGTGGCGCCCGTCGCCTGGGACTGCGGATGTCTCGAAGAAGTTTGCGGCTCGTGCACCATGGTGATCAATGGTCGCGTTCGCCAAGCCTGCTCGGCATTGGTCGATCGCTTGCTGCAAGATAACCCGATGGAAATCCAACTGCAGCCGATGACCAAGTTCCCCGTCGTTCGCGACTTGTCGGTCGATCGCGCACGACTGTTCCGCTCATTGCAACGAGTCAAAGCTTGGGTGCCTGTGGATAGCTACTATGACATGGGCGCTGGGCCGAAGATTGATCGTGATACGCAAGAGCAAAATTATCCGCTAAGCCAATGTATGAGTTGCGGATGCTGTCTCGAGGCTTGTCCACAATATACAAAAATTGAACTTCAGCGGCGTCCAGGAGAATCAGACGAAGAGTTTCAGAAACGCAAGAACGAATCCTACGATAAAGGCTTTTTGGGTGCCGCCCCCATTTCACAAGCGATTTTGTTTAACTCGCATCCTACCGGCAAGAATATCGCCAGCGAGCGATTGGAAGTTCTCTCCGGGGAAGGTGGCATTCAGGCTTGCGGCAACGCTCAGAACTGCGTTTCGGTTTGCCCGAAGGAAATCCCTCTAACGACTTCAATCGCTCGAGCGGGACGTGCAACAACCATTCACGCTCTCAAGAAAATCTTCGATCGCTAAACGATCTCAGGCAAAAGCCTACGGGTTATAAAGCACCGCGTATCCGCCAAGCATTCAGTGCACCCATCACAATACATGCGGAACCAAGGAAAAATGAAATCCCCGGAAGATAAAACGGAGCTGATTCGGAACTAAAGTAACCAAACAGCCCGGTGGCCAGAGGCGGCGCGCACACTGCCGCTATGCTTCCCAAACTAGCGATCGACCCTTGAACCGTCCCTTGCTCATTCGCAGGTACAGTGCGAGCAATCGTCGCTTGAGCAACCGGTTGGATTAAACCCGCAAAACATCCTATTCCCATTATCGCATACATCATCCAACCTTCTGTCGCCAAACCGTATAGCAAATGGGCGAGAGCCGCTGCACTCAAGCCCAAGAAAAGACTTCGGCTCGGACCCAAAGCGCCGGTAAGATACCGCACTAATCCCGCTTGCATGATGAAAGTCAACACCCCAACGGCCGTCATCGACATTCCATTCTGAAACGAATCCCACTGAAAACGTTTCCCGTTGTAGAGAATCCAAGTGCTCTGCAAAGCCTGCTGCGCCAGCGCGCAAAAGAAAATAGTGATCGCTAGGGCGGCAACCGTTGGATAGGCTTTGAGTTTGTAGATGGCCGCGAATGGAACGGCGTTAATCTTCAGTTTGGCCGCTCGTTTCTCAGGGGGTAAAGATTCTGGTAGGACCAGGAATCCATAAACAAAATTCAAACCTGCCAACGAGGCCGCGACTAAAAAAGGCAAGCGGGGATTTTCTTGTCCTAACCAACCGCCGATCGCGGGACCAATCACAAATGCGATTCCAATCGTTGCCCCCGATAGACCAAAGTTCTTGATCCGATTCTTGGGAGTACTAATGTCTGCAATATACGCATTCGAAGCGGTGATGTTGGCAGCGGTGATACCTGAGGCGATGCGAGCAAAAAAGAGCCAAACCAAATTGGTCGCCAGATACGTCAATAAAAAATCGATCGCCAAACCAAGAATGCTTAACAGCAAGACGGGCCGCCGTCCGAATCGATCACTAAAGCCACCGATGATCGGAGCCGCTACGAACTGAGCTAAGGCGTAACAGCCGATCAATACTCCATAGATGAAACTGGGAACATACTTCGTCCCCTGTGTTACTTCGGCCACAATCTCGGGTAACACTGGAATGATGACCCCGATCCCGAGGATATCGAGAAAGAGCGTCATCAAAATAAATCCGATCGCAGCCCGCTTAACTCCATCGGTCAGCGCGGCAGGCTCCCCTGAGTCGGATGCTGTGGCCCCCTCGTGCGGAGATTGGGGAGTGGACGATGGGGACGATGACATGCGGAGATCACAATGTTTGCGGGAAAGCTATTAGTCGAATCCGATTATTCTATAGACCATTCGTGTGGCGAATACCCGCCATAGTGGTGAATCGCAGCAGACCGACCGCGATCACCCCGTCGCGGCCAAAGATTTTCCATTGTCAAAACGCTCGGCTCGGCGACTGGCATGCATCGCTTAGTTCGTGAAATGCTAATAGGACGAAGTCGCTCGTTCAAGGAGTCAAAGCTCAAAGTCCGAGACCACAATAGGATCATTCACGGCAATTTCTTTTCCGTCAATGGTTAAGTTCAAGCTTCCGTTGTGCTCGATGTTCAAGAACGCAGGACGCTTTTGACGAGCCTAAAAATTGTTTCGTGAAGTTTCAAAAACTCGCGCAAAACTTCTCCGGATGAAACCTTTACGCCAGGGCACTGGCTTCGGGTAAAGCGGAAGTCGGAGGACGCGAGAAGAAGATCACACGAATAGCTTCCATCAACATAATCCAAGCCATTATCAACAGCACCAGTCCAACGTAGGGGACGGGATCATCCATAAAGCTGGGTCGGTTCTCCGAGAAAAATTTCGGTAGGGTCATCAAGCTCAAAGCCCAAACACTCATAGTGTACATCCAAACCGTTGGGATACCTACGACAAGCCAGACCCACCAAACCCTTTTTGTTTTCCAAAGCCAGACCGTTACCCCCAGCAACGTCAACGCTGCCAAAAGTTGATTGCTCGCTCCAAATAAACTCCAAAAAGTTCGAAACAAAGGAGGTGCATCGGAAGGATGACGCAACATAAAAAAGACTGGAACACCAGCGGTGAGAACTGTGCCGATGGTTTTGCCGACCCAATTATGTAGCCCCGTAAGTTCCTGAATGATAAACCGACCCAAACGCGTACACACATCCAGGGTGTCATACACAAATGTCGTAAAGGCCAACAGCGCAAAAGTGATCGCCGCTTCGCGAGGTATGCCGATCGCTCGAGCAAAGTTCCCAATGCCTTGCGCGTAGATTTGATTAGGATCTCCCTTAAGTTCGGTGCTGCCTGGAGCAAACGACATCACGCAGCACAGGGAAATGATCGCGACCATCGCCTCCAATAGCATCGTGCCGTAGCCTACCACTTTGGCATCTGTTTCATTCTTCAATTGTTTCGATGTAGTTCCGGAGGCAATCAACGAATGGAATCCCGAACAAGCTCCACAGGCAATCGTGATAAAAAGAAAGGGGAAGAGAGATTGTGTTGCTGTAGGTGTTTCCACGACCCATCCGCGAAACGCCGGATATTGAATGGTTCCTCCGCCGACAATCAACCCAATGGCACCAATGGCTAGAGCGGCATATAGAAAGTAACCGCCGAGTTCTCCACGCGGTTGCAGCAAAAGCCAGACGGGCACAACCCCCGCGATCAAGCAATAGATCAATAGAATGACTGACCAGACTTTGCGAGCTTCGCCGGCCGACGATAAACCGAACCACGCTTGAATATCGACCGGCACATACTTGCCGACCAGGATGGCGACCACCACTAAGGGAATGGCAAACAAAACTGCCATACCCATCGGTATCTTACAAAGCCGAACGACCAAACCCATAACGATCGGAAGAATGAGATACAGCAATGATGACCCTGCAATCGCAGCGCCGGGCACATTGCCATTAGCCGCTTGAGCGGCCCCCACAAAACTACCCGCCGTAACATCCGTGAATGCCACCACAATGTAAACCAAAGCAATCCAGATAAACGCCAAAAACATCAGATAGGACAAGCGGCTGACATGCTCGTTGACCACTTCAGCGATCGAGCGGGCTTTATGGCGAATCGATGCTACCAAAGCAGTAAAATCATGAACGCCCCCGATCAAAATCGAGCCGATCAGAATCCAAAGCAAAGCGGGCAACCAGCCGAACATAAGTCCAGCCGCGATCGGGCCCACGATAGGACCGGCGGCGGCGATTGCCGAAAAGTGTTGCGGAAGCAGAGAGGACGCTTTAAGGGGTTGATAGTCGATATCATCGCGTAACTCCACTGCAGGCGTGGTTCGCGATGAATCCAAATGGAATAACTTTGCCAATAACCGACCATAGCTAATATAGGCAATGGCCAATATAACAGCTGAACCCAAAACGACAGTGAATAAGCTCATGAATGACCACCTTAATCAGAGCCCACGTATTGGAACGATATTCCGTCTTCTCAACCATCAAGCCGATAAATCAGCGATGCAGAAACCGCAAGTCAACCCAGGCATCTAATGTACCTCACCCTCGCTGCAACCGATAGAGTGTCCCAGCCCGGATACGCGGCGAGTCAATCACCGGCAAACTCTCGAGAACTCTGCTTTCCTCACTTTTCATGAGGAAACCTCTTCTCAAATGGCCTCCTGGGGTAGCCGATGAGATTGGCTCAACGTACAACGTCTCTCAGTATAAATCGGTGCACTGAGAAACCGTGTAAGAAGCACTGCATTCGGGGCTGCTTTATTTCCCTTGAGTGATCGCAAGGTGAGCTTATGAAATATCGACCGCTTGGGCAAACGGGCATTCGGGTAAGCGAGGTAGGTCTTGGCTGTTGGCAATTCGGGGGCGACTTTGGCCCAGTCGATAGCGAGGATGCCGATGCGACGATGGAAGGGGCTATTCAAGTCGGTATCAATTTCTTCGATACCGCCAATGTGTATGGCAGTGGTCAGAGCGAATCTTGGATCGGAAATTATTTGAGCAAGTCGCGCGAAACGGTATTTGTAGCGACGAAGTACGGTCGCGGACCAGGCGTTTACCCAGATGGATACTCGCTTGCCGGCATGCGGCAACAAACGATTGATGCTATCGAACGGTTGCGTGTCGAACAACTCGATCTACTCCAACTTCACTGCGTTCCAACTTCCATCTTGCGAAGAGGGGAGATTTTCGATTGGCTTCGCACCCTTCAACAAGAAGGCTTGATTGCCCATTTTGGCGCCAGCGTAGAATCGGTCGAAGAAGGCCTGCTTTGCCTGGAACAGCCAGGTATTACAGCCTTACAAGTCATCTTTAATCTCTTTCGCCAGAAGCCAGCCGAAGAGTTATTGCCCGAAGCGTTAAAAAAGAATGTTGGGGTCATTGTTCGGCTTCCACTGGCCAGTGGATTGCTGGCTGGTAAATTCACTGTCCAAACTCAGTTCCCCGAAACCGATCATCGCTTTTACAATCGGGATGGTCAGTGCTTCAACGTCGGCGAAACATTTGCGGGACTCCCTTTCGACAAGGGTGTCGCTTTGGTTGAACCACTGAAATCTCTTCTCCCAGAAGGCTACTCGATGGTCGACTTAGCTCTCCGCTGGATACTCGATCATGAAGGGGTGACGACTGTTATAGCGGGAGCCAAACGCGTTGAGCAGGTTATCGCCAATACGCGTTCCTCGCGACTCCCGCGTCTGTCGGCCGAATTGCACCAACAACTCGCCACCTACTATCAATCCCAAATCCGCGATCACATTCGAGGCCCCTATTAAATCAGGAGCCTATCCGAAAACTATTTAGCCGCGGTGGTGTTGGCCGTGGTTTTCTGTGTTTTCCGAAAGGATCTCTATCTGAGATACACTCCTGGAACCGAAGAGGAAAATAGACACCCGCCATGGCTTTACGCGATACACTTCTTCCATTCAGTCACAGCAAAACACTTTGGGAAGTCTCTTCCGTCGCGGCACTTTTTGGAATCTATAGTCTCTTGCCGATTTGGAAGGACCATTCTCCCTACGCGGAAGTCGCCGACTTGCCATCGGGACTGCATGCTGCTTTATCGGTCGTGGTCGGTTGGCTCTTGGTCTTTCGCACCAACACCGCCTACGCTCGGTGGTGGGAGGCCCGAACGCTCTGGGGTGCCTTGGTAAATGCCAGTCGCAACACCTCAGTGAAACTTTCGCGTCTGGTACAACTGCCCAGTGAGGAACGCCAACAAGTCAAAAGACTTTTGAGTTACTTCCCATTTGCGCTTCGAGATCACTTGCGCAATGAGGGCAACCTCGACGATATGCCAGAAATGAAAGATGAAACAACCATTCAACATATTCCAAGTATTATTATTGCCAGACTCTATGAGCGCGTGAAAATTTGGAAAGCCGCTCGCTGGATCGACGGTGATGAACTACGTGTCATCGATGCGGAACTATCCCGTTTTCTAGATATCTGCGGCGCGTGTGAACGCATCCAGCGCACGCCAATCGTTCGCTCGTACCGCTATTTCACTCGCCAATGTGTCATGCTTTTGCTGCTCACATTTCCTTGGGGTATCTCGAACGATTTTGGATGGTGGACCATTCCCCTCACGATGCTGACTGCCTACTTTATGGTTGGCCTTGAAACTGTTGCCGAACACGTTGAAGAACCCTTCGGTCGCGACGAAGATGACCTTGATCTAGATGGGCTCTGCCATACGATCGAAAATAGCGTGCAGCAAATCATTGCAACCGATTCGGTGGCTTAACACTGATACGACATGTTTGTTCAACTTATCCTATAAGTTTGGAAACGTATTTTATGGATATTATTTATCGCGTCGATCCACACACTCCGCTACATACGCCGCAGATTAAATCTGCCGACGAGGCCTTGGCGAAGTTGGCAGCAGGAAATGCCCGTTTTCATTCGCTGGTATGTCGAGTTCAAGATGCCGCTGCCAGCCATGCTCCTCATCCGGAAATTGTGATCCCCGTTACGCCGATTTCTCTGGGGGTTCCCTTCATCAGTGGCGTTGCTCCCTCCCATAATCCCTACGCGCTCATTCTCGGTTGCTCGGATGCTCGGATGCTCGCGTACCGCTGGAAAGCGTTATGGATTGTGCCGCGAACGAAGTCTTCGTGGTTCGAGTTGCCGGTAATGTACTGGGCGTGGAATGCCTCGGCAGTATTGATTACGCTGTTTGCAATCTGAAGTCCAGCTTGCGGACGGTCATCGTCATGGGGCATACCGGCTGTGGCGCCGTGTCAGCAGCGGTCGATATCTATTTGACCCCCAGCGATTTTCCAGGCATTGCCTTCAGCCACGCACTTCGCTCTTTGGTCGATCGCATTTTGCTCACCGTTCGCGGTGCGGATCGAGCTCTCAAGCGTATCGTCGGCACCGATGTGAGTTCCCATCCCAATTACAGACAATTACTTATCGACACTGCCATTTATATGAATGCGGCAGTTACAGCCCACGACCTTCAGCGAGAAATCCGCTCCATCTGCAGTGAAATGAATGTGGTCTACAGCATCTATGATGTGGCCCATGCCCAAATCACGGCCCTACCACTCGATCGCTCGGAGAAACAAATCCACCCGTTTGCTCCTGCACCGCTCAAAGCAGAAGATTTTCATTTGGTGGCCAGCGACGTAGTTCGCCGCCTGCTGAAATAATTCGGTCCCGGCCAGACAAAGCTAAGTCGCAGCAACATCTGGTTTGAGCTGGACGGAAACCGACAGTGTCTGTTGCCCACCTCCAATGAATAAACCATTGACAGGACAAACATCTCGGTAGTCGCGGCCTACCGCCAAAACGACGTGCTCATTCTGCACAATCAGTTTGTTTGTGGGATCAAAATCAATCCATCCCAAAGATCCAGCAAACAAACTGATCCAAGCATGACTCGCATCGGCTCCCACAAGTTCCGCTTGGCTGTCGCTTGAATACGTTCGTACATAGCCGCTGACATAACTTGCGGCGAGTCCTAAACTTCGAAAACAAGAGAGCGCGACGTGCGCCAAGTCTTGGCAAACACCCCGTTTCTTCTGAAAGACTTCTGGGACCGTCGTGCTCACCGTTGTTGCTGTTGGGTCATACACGAAATCTTTGTGAATACGTTCTATCAGTTCAAATGCGGCCGCCAGGATGGGACGTCCTTTGGGAAAACTGCGCACCGCATACTCATAGGCAATGGGCAACTTTGGAGCTGAGGCTGATGGAAACGAAAACTGATAGCGATGCAATCCATTTCCGGTAATGTCAGTTTTCAATTGATGTACGACCGCATCCCAGGCAGGGGAGGGCATCTTCAATTCCACCTGAGGCCTATGGACCTCAACTTCGGCGTGTGACGTAATCACCAACTCAGCATGAGGCTCATACACATCAAAATGGCTGACCAAGTTGGCAAAATAATCGCGTCGATGAGCGATGATTTCAGGCTTTGGCGAAATCCGTAACCGTCGTCTCAATAGACGCTGACCACCGCGATTGCGCGGAGTTAAACGCAATTGATTCTGGGATAATGCGACTGGCTCGCTATAGTGATAAGCGGTCGTGTGGCGGATCTTGTAACGCGTCATACTGACTACCCCATCGTCCTTGCTGCGCGTGCATGCACCAAATATCGAGCATTGAGCAATCCAAAGAACTGGGGCAAATCATGCGTTATCTCATCTAACCGCTCAATCAGCTCGGTGTAGCCTTTGTAAGGAGCACTACCGCTCAACAGGGCGATATCGGCCGATCGAATACGATGCTCAATTTTCTCGATCAAACGCTGTTCGGCTGTCGGCAGTGGACTATTTTCATAACGCGCCAGTTCCGCGACATGCTTGGCGATCGCTTGCACTTGATATGCGACCGAGCGCGGATTTGTTTCATCGGTGAGCAATAAATCTAATACCGCCGTAAGGGACCATTGTGCTAAATACCGCGAACGATAGGTCATCGAGCTATCAGCAACTTCCAGGAATGCCTCCCAAGCTGAAGGCCCCGCATCAGGCTTCTCGCACAGACCGCGCACCAAGCCGAGCGTCGATGTACTTCGCTCCAGTCGTCTGCCGATATCCAAGAAGCGCCAGCCAAAAGTACGCGTCATACTCTCGGCAACCATTCCGGCAAATCCGCTCAATTCCATGATCAGTCTTCCCAGTGCCGTCAGCACTTCGCTAGGTTCCAGCGATTCTGTGGGTCGACTGAGCGATAAGGAATGGTCGAGATGATAGAGAATCTGCCACGAGTCGGGAGACAATCGATCGCGCAGTTGCGTTGCAATTCTCAAAATCTGTCCCAAGGTTGCCTTCAATCCGCCAGCTTGATGCGGGTCAAGCAACGTATTGGCAAGTGCTTCTTCGTAGTTACCCAGTCGCTCGCGAATGCCTTCCACCACGTAACCGGGCTCGATCAAGCCATGATCGGCCAATTGTCGCAGCAACAGCGGAAATTCGACCAACTCCCATTGATCTTCTTCGCCTGCCATTCTGTTATAAACCGTCCGCAGCAAGCGTGCCGATTGCTCGACACGCTCGCAATATCTACCCAGCCATAAAAAATTGTCTGCCACGCGGGAAGGCAACTCTGGACCGATACGTCGCAACGTAATGGGTGCACCAGGTTGATGCAATAAGGTCACCGGCTTGACCGGTTCGTCTGCGAGAACCCACACATCTTTGCTGCTGCTACCGACAAGCACATCGTACTCGAGCATTTGCGAATCGTTAGCCACTCGCGCCAATCCGCCAGGCAGCACATGGTAGTTTTCGCCATCGCCCACCAAATAAACCCGCAGAGCCGCGCGCATCGGCACTAAGCGATTATCCAACCAAGCAGGAACCGTACAACGATTCACTTGCTCTTGCCCCATATAGGCGGTCGGGTTTCGCTTCAATTGCTCGACAACATTGTTGCCCGTGATACCTTTGCCATGCAAATCTGAAACTGCCTTTTGCCGCGAGACACGGTAAGCTGATGCGACGACCAAATTCCGCCAATGCTCGCTGACATATTTCAATTCTTTTTCTTCGCCGCACCACCATGTGGCCACCGATGGCAACTTGAGTTTTTGACCAAGCATCAACTCGCATAGGGGACCGAGAAACGCCATCATCGCCGACGACTCAACAACCGAACTGCCCAAAGCATTGGTGATCAGCACGTTACCACTGCGGACCGCAGTCAACAGTCCAGCGACACCTAGCCCCGCATCGCTTTGCAACTCCAGCGGATCTGCATATTGGTCGCTCAATCGCCGCATAATAACATCGACCGGCGCTAAACCACCTAATGTCTTTAAAAGCACTCTTCCATTGCGAACCGAAAGGTCACCGCTTTCGGCCAAGGTATAGCCGAGATAACGGGCGAGATAGGCATCTTCGAAATAGCCCGGCGTCGATGGGCCTTGGCTCAGCAATACGGTCCGTGGATTATCTTTGTTTTGAGGAGCCAGTTGCTGTAGCACCTCGCGGACTTTGATGAAAAACGGCGCTAACCGTTCAACTTGACATTCATGAAAAATGCGGGGATACGTTCGCGAAAGTACCAATCGATTTTCTAACGCATAACCAAAACCAAGAGGCGCATCGGTTCTATCAGCAACGACCCACCATTGTCCATCAGGCGAGCGAGCCAAGTCGGCAGTATAGAAATGCAGGAAGCACTTGTTGGGTAGTTTCTGACCATGAAAATCGCGGCGAAAGGCTGGATGCGAAAACAGAAAATCGGCTGGCACCTCTCCCGACTTCACCAATCGCTGCGGGCCATAAATGTCCTGGAGAATTCGATTCAACAACCTCGCGCGTTGCTGCAAACCGTCCGATATGATTTTCCACTGCGATGAATCCATGATCCATGGAATCGCATCGAGCTTCCAAGGACGAGGCTCACTTTCCGAATCGCCGTAAGGACGATAAATCAAACCTGCATCGCGAACTAAGCGGCGCGTGCGCTGCCAGCGTTTTTCAATCCTCGCCGGTCCTAGTTGCTGCAAACGCTCAATGAATGTTTGCCACCCGGGACGAATCGCACCGTCCTGACCACGCAATTCGTCTAAGACACCCGGTGGAGGATGATAGTCGGCCAACATCGATGGCACGGAACCTGGATCTAAATCAACGATGTTGGTTTTGCCCATCCGTACATCCCTGCCGACCGCTACAAACCGAATATCCACTTCGTTGCGAACGGCGCAATTAAATAGATATCACAACCTGAAATCTACACTACAACCAAAGTTGCAGCCCAAAATCACCGCGCGCCGAACTCCAATTCCTCAAAAACCGTTTCGGAAACAGCAACTCTAACGGTCTTGCCACGGCGGCTTCCTTCGGACAACCTGCCGCAATACATCACTCGGGTAGTTTCGCCTCGGGCGGTTTCTCCTCGGGTGGTTTCGCCTCGGGTGGTTCCGCCTCGCTAGGCATATCCGGATGCTGGTCGTAGCCCTTGATTTCTACTACCTCGTCCTCAGCAAATTCCTCCTCCAGCATCTCATCATCTTCGAACTCTTCGGCAAACTCCTCATCCAGAAAATCCTCGCTCTCATACTCAGCCGAATCTTGCCGAATCTGCTCGTTGGGATCGATCGGATTGCCGTCATCATCAAATGCGTACACTTGAACTTGCGACATATCGGGCGGCCCTTCTTCTCGCGGCCGCTTCGCACCTTCTTCCAAGCTTTGGCGTTTCTGGAAATAGACTTTGATGGGAACCTCGCCGAACGGTAAATAATCTCGCAAGATACCCATCAAATACCGCCGATAACTGGGCGAAAATCCCTCAGGCATGTTGCACATCGCCACGATCGTTGGGGGCGGCGCCGTGATCTGAGTCGCATAATAGATGCGTGGCCGCTTGTTGCTGTACAGCGGCGGTTCATGCTTCTTGATCGCCGCTTGAACCAAGCGATTTAAACTAGCTGTCGTTACCCGCGTCTGCGCTTGCTTATAAAGCATCTGAGCATGATTCAAGAGCGACTTGACATTCTTGCCCGTTTGCCCCGTTACAAATGCAATCGGCGCGTAACTCATCTTCGGAAAGTTCTGTCGCAAATAGCGCACCCAACGATCCGTAGGCATTTGGTCTTTCAGCAAATCCCACTTATTCACCACAAAAACACAAGGCTTATAATTATCCTCAATGTACTGCGAAAGCTGCTTGTCCACTTTCGATATGCCTTGAGAACAATCGAGAAAGTGCAATACGACATCCGCTCGGCGAATACTGCGCTGCGCTCGGTGCGTGCCATAGAAATCGATATCGGTGCGAACACTCTTTTGCCTTCGCAAACCGGGAGTATCGATGGCGATGAAGGTCTGACCATCCAATTCAAAATGCACGTCGACGCTATCGCGAGTCGTGCCAGGAACTTCGCTTACGATACAACGATCCGCCTGCGCCAAAGTGTTGACGAAAGTACTCTTCCCCACATTGCGCCGCCCTACAATGGCGATCTTCATCTTCGCCGCTTCGGGGGAATAATCGATATCGGGCAATCGCTCCAAAATCGCATCGAGCAAATCTTCTTTATGGCGATTCTGCAAAACGCTGATTCGCAACAGCCAACCGCGGCCAAGTTTATGAAATTCGTCCGCCTCAATATCCAAACCAGGATAGTCCGCTTTGTTGGCAATCAGCAAAACGGGCTTGTCCACTTTCCGCAAACGTTCCGCCACGACCTGATCCAAACCAGTCATACCAGACCGCGTATCGACCACAAACAACAACAAATCGGCTTCTTCAATTCCCAAAGCAATTTGTCGTTCGACTTCCGAGGTAAGATTATCAACATCCTGAATTCCCATTCCACCGGTGTCGATCAATTCAAAGAATCGCCCATTGTGCTCGATCAAAGTCATCAAGCGATCGCGGGTGACACCGGCCATATCGTCGACAATCGCCAGTCGCCGACCCGCTAACCAATTGAATATGCTTGACTTGCCGACGTTGGGTCGCCCAACAATCGCTACCTTGGATACCGCCATGCTCGCGTCGCTGCCGTTGGAAGTGTGTTCGCTCTATGGACTCGCCGCGCACTAACTTACACAGCGAAAGATTCAAACCGAAATACTACTCGAAAGACTCCCAATTCGGGAGGGCTTTCGGTAAAAACCCCCTCGTTTTGGCTGTTTTAAAAGCGATTCCTGGTGGCTGCAGGAGCAGCCTAGCTTCGAAATTGGTAAACTTCCATTTACTCGCGATTTTCGCCCAATTTCGCGCCTAGTTTGTCCCAAAAATGTTTCCGCTATTTTCGCGTTTTCTTGTTCCTGACACTCCGACGCCCCAATTTTTATGAGCCGAGCATCACATAACCATCCCTCGAGTCCTCCGGCGGCGGACTCTCCACAGACCGACAGCAACCCCCTGGAAGTTTCCGCTGCCAGCTTGAGACAACTCCTGGAAATGTATCGCCTCAGCGGCCTGCGTTGGTATTTGATGCCGGAGGGCACCAAGATCATTCCAACAGTCAAAACACCAACCAAACCCGAACCGCTAATCACATCCGAGCCATTAACCAAACCCGCACGCCCAGCTAAATCTGAACCCCCAACGGAAAGTGCCTCGCCAACTGCCACAACACCGTCGCAACCATCGAAACCCAAAGAGACAAAACCACCCGCGCCCGCGCCGCTCTACTCCACTTGGCAACTCCCCGTACTGACGCTCGATCAACGCCAGCAGAATTTCGCTGAACTGCGCAAACGCGTCGCAGCTTGCATCAAGTGCAACGAACTGGCGAACTATCGAACGCAAACGGTTTTCGGTGATGGGACGTTGCAGCCGCAGGTTTGTTTTTTTGGAGAGGCACCTGGAGCGGATGAAGATAAGCAGGGTATTCCCTTCGTAGGTAAGGCGGGACAGTTACTGGACAAAATCATTGAAGCGACAACTTTGAAGCGACCCGACGATGTCTATATTTTGAATTCATTGCGTTGCCGTCCTCCCAGCAATCGTACGCCCACACCCGAGGAAGTGGAAAACTGTCGTCCCTTCTTTGAATTGCAATTAGAAGTGCTGCAACCAAAATATATCGTCTGCTTGGGTGCGGTAGCCGTTCGCGCCATACTGCAACGCAACGAATCGGTTGGAATGTTGCGCGGCAAATTTCATGCTTATCGCGGCGCAAAGGTACTAGTCACCTATCACCCAGCCTATCTCTTGCGCAATCCCGACGCAAAAAAACTCGTATGGGAAGATATGCAACTGCTGATGGCCGAAATGGGATTGAGGAGGAAGGGAGGATAGGTTTCAGGTTTCAGGGGTTAGGTTTTAGGGGTTAGGGTTTAGGGTTTAGTGGTTCGGTTTTCAGTGATACAGTCATGCCGTTTTTAGTGGGGTAGGTGGTTGACTCATCGCAGTGTGGAATCGACGCGAGCACACAGCCAATGCGGGAACTGCCGCGAAAAAAATTCAACCAACTCCCAATCCCCATCCCAAACGAAATCACTGAAAACTGAACCACTGAAAACTGAATTACTAAAAACTAAAAACCGCCCCTACTTCCTCTGAAACAATGAATCACGGGGGCTGCCGCCGTTGATGTTCGAACCATTAGCTGGCGGTGCAAGTGGAGCCGATCCACCACCCTGCAGATCGAGCTGGAATTGCTCCAATTGCATATCGATGATCTCCATCGTCTTTAATCGGAAACTAGCGTCTCGTATGGAGAGTTTGGCAGGTGGTTCGTTTTGTGGCATACGCTGCAATACGGCCGCTTGGCGAGGTGATCCAATAATTCGCACAACATCTTTTACCGCTTGATAACCTAACTTGGCAGCTGTTCCGGCATAGACTTCGGTAGGAGTTCTACCTTCAAAAACAACGTTCGTTTCTGCTTCAAGATCCCACACGCCCAAGCTCTGCGTTCCTTGCGAACCTGCCACTGCCGCGCTCGGTACTTGCGTCGCTTCATAGACCCGTAATTGCTCGCAGCTCAACAACATCTGCCCCGGCGTCAACTGCTGAAGTTGTGCTACATCGATGGCATCTTCCCAAGTGGCAATCGGCCCCATACCGACTTCAATTTGACGTTTAAACAAAAATTCCATGCGATCGAGAAAGCCTTCTAATTCGCCCGCGAAGGTCAGATGCAAACAGGAAAGTTCGCTGGGACGCTGCGAAGCCAAACTTCCTGCAGGTACCCCTAAACGCGTACTGCTGGGCCGTCGTGAACGAATCGAACCAGGCCCCTGGCCAATCATTCGCTGAGTTGTAAGGTCGATCGATAGATTCGGTACCGACAATTGCTCCAACGATCGCCGCGCGCCATAAAGGTCGGTTTGAGCCGCTCGAATATCGACTTGGTGAATGAGATTCACGGTCTGTATTTCTATTTTGCTGCCGGCCCGCGGTTGATCGATCGGTTGATTGAGGGCAATTTCCAGCATTTCGGCAGTCCCATCCAAATGCCACACCGTATCCGCAGTGGTTTGCACGCGACCGAAGAAATCAACGCCACCATCCATACGAGCCACTCGGCCATCAAACATCATTCGTCCTTGCCAGCGGCACCTCGGTGCATCGATCCAACGCATACTCGAAGGTGCTGTTGCAGAATTCGCACTCCCCGGTTTTTGGAGCGCATCCAAGGGGACACCAAACGAGCCGGGCTCATCGATCCACACTAAATGCTTCTCTTGATCGATGCGCACCATTGGACCCTCTAGCCAACCCTGTCCGACGAAAATTCTCGCAGGTTTGCCGGCGATAACCGCATTGGCTACGTTGCCCGTCGTCGTGCTGAGTCGCAATTGATCACCTTCAATCACCAGCGGTAATGGATTTTGCGGATCAAGCGCTTCTCGGCGCAAGGTGACTCCACCCTGGATCGTCAAATCATCGATCAGCATTTCTTTCTTTGTGCGCAACAATCGACCATGCAAGCGATGTCCGGTAACGTTGACCGGGGGACCTACCGGTTGATCATTCTGCGGAGCCAAGCCGCGAATAATGGGATTGGTTGCTTTCGGTGGCTCAACCCAACTTTGACCATTAACGCCATTGGGAGCATTCAACGACAAGCCGGGATTCGTTCCTGCCGAGGGTCCTGTAGGATCGGTTTGATCGATCACATAAGCGAACCACAATGCCGTTTCGGCAAACTTGCCCACTACTTGCGGCGTGTCGATCGACACATTTCCGACCGCTTCCATGCGGTCTGGAACCCATTTGGACAACAGTCCGCTTGGCGAAGTCTCCTGTTCGCTTGCCAAAGGTCGCAACCAAACATCCATTATGGCAGCTTCAAAACGCCCCTGTTTTTTGCTGCGAACAATCACATTCCCTTTCAAATACACTCGGGACTCGTCCCCATCCGGCACCATCTGCAAACTCTTGTTCCAACCTAATTCCCATGGACCATGTTCGGGACTGTTGACCACAGCATTGCCGGGTCCGCTCGCGGCCAACCAACCTAAATGTTTCGCACTTCCATCGTAGCGATATCCAAGTTCGGGAGCCCAGAACTCCATATCTAAGTGCTTCAAATAACTCGGTTCACTGTGCTGCGGCTCCGTCGGAAGCCGATTGATCCAACTGATTTGTTGCTTTAATAAATCGACCGACAACCATCGCCCAACACCTCGCGTACCCAACAAAGGTATTTCAAACGTGACGTAACGGTCCTGAGGCCCCAGGCTGATCGACGCCCCTTGGGCTTCCAACTTCTTGAGCAACAGTGGTCCCATCGCGATCGGTTGCCCGGGAACAAATCCTGAAGCGGGAGCAGTTCCAGTTACAGTTCCAGTTCCAGTTCCAGTTCCAGGTGCTGGTGCATCCTTGCGATCTACGTAGAGCCGCAACTGCGAACACTGAAATTTGTCGGTGGGTAAACCATCGACTTGATGCAGCAGGATAACGTCCCCATCGAGCTGCGCTTTGGACTCATTGAAATCGAACGTAAACGCGCCGGTACACTTTATTCGGACATTTGCATTGCGTTCTAATATGGCTGGTTGATCGGCTCGTACAGCACGATTCTTGGAAATGGTTTCACCGAACAGTCCACCTTTGGGTACCTCGGCATACACCTCATCCACATACACCAACGATAATTTGTCCAATCCATCCCAAGACGAATTCCCAGTAGAACCGCTCGACAACAGCCGTTTTTTGAGGTGTATGGTTAAATCTCGACCTCGAGCAAAATTTTGTCCCAATCGAATATCGACCGCCGCACTAGTCGATATCTTTAGATGCTCAATACGCACCGATTCGGTGCGTATGTCGAGTGAATCGCTTTGATCCGCATCACGTCCCGGGGAATAAATGCGAATTTTTCCAAGCAGTTGTCCATCTTCCAGCGGCGGGGTTTGACCACTGAATACATCAATCTCCTCGCGGAAATGAATGATGGCTCCATCCGGTGCATCCACCAAAATCGGTCGATCGTTGCTCGGGTTGCCGACATCACCCACTTGATGATCTTCCGAGGGAAGCAGAATGGTGAGGGGATGTAACCGCCAACGTTTTTCGCCCACGCGTTCCCAGGTCTTAAATAACAAAATCCCTTGCTCAGTCTCTAAAACCTTGGGCCCTTTGCGCTGCCAGGAATCCTCCTCAAAAATCTCATTCCACCAATAAACGAATTCGGTTGGATCGTTGCCGATCGAAATCACTGTAGCTTCTTCCGTTTCAGGCTCAATCAACGGAACCGCCGTAAATTGGTAGATCAGAGCCACAGCACTGACCAGGACGAGCATGCGCCCGTAATCCCAGATCATAGTGCTCATGATTCGCTCCTTACCCATTCGACGTCGTATCGTATATTTTTGTTGAGTTGGGGATTAATGATGGACCCTATAATGTCGCAGCAAACAATCAACTTTAACTAGAACTCGTATTGGGCAACGGTGTGGGAACAAAATCATCCCACCGCGACTTCGCTCGCAACAATCGCTCTATCAATTCACGGACAGCTCCATTCCCGCCCGAGGCTTGTGTTATCCACCGCGCAGTCTGCCGCACTTCCATCGCAGCGTCCGCGACGGTCACAGGCAGGCCCACTTCATACAGAACGGGAAGATCCGGTAAGTCGTCACCGATATAACAAACCTGCTCCAATCGATAGCCGAATTGCTGAATAATATCTAGCATCGTCCTACGCTTGTCCGACTGGCCTTGTCGCACAATCTCTATTCCCAACTCGGCCGCTCGCATTTTCACAATCTGAGAGTTCCTCGCTGTGATCAAACCAAATCGAAATCCGGCTTGCTGCCACAGTTTAATACCTAAGCCATCGCGAACATGAAACTGTTTCGTTTCGACGCCATGATTGTCCACGATAATGCGACCGTCGGTTAACACACCATCGACATCGCTTAATATCACTTCGATCGGACGAGCCAATTGCTGATCGCTAACAGTCACGGTCACACTCCTGCTCGCTCGACGAGCATTCTGGATCTTGCTGGGTGGACAACTTCAGGATGCGCGGCGGTGGCACTGGCTCGGCAATACTTTTTTCCGCAATGCTTTTCTCTTCCGTGATCATGCCGACCAAGTCGGTGATGTCAATAATTCCGCATGGCCTATTCTGCTCATCCACCACGGGAAGCTCGCTGATTTTGTAACGAGCCAGCAACTGCAGCGCATCGTTAAGCATTTGAGTGCGCTGGACAGTCAAAAATTTCTTGGTCATCACATCCGCTACTTGACCGTCTAACACAGATTCTCGCCGCTGCTCCAGCATTTTGGCTAAATCACTGTCGGTGAAAATGCCGCAAATGCGACCTTCGCTATCAGTTAACATGATCGCCCCTGTACGCCGCCCCGGTCGACTGGCTGTCACCAAAATCTCGCGGACACTGCGGTCGCAATTCGCAACTCGACATTGGCTCAGCGGACGCATCGCCTCTTCCGCACGCATCAGCATACGACCCAAATTCCCGCCTGGATGATATTTCGCAAAATCTTCTGTCGCAAAGCCTCGAATACGACTCACCAGCAAAGCCAGTGCATCCCCCATCGCCATCATGGCCGCTGTGCTCGAACTAGGAGCTAACTTTAAACTACAAGCTTCTCGTATCTCGCCTAATTGCAAAACATGGTCCGCTTGTCGCCCCAACGTGCTAGCCCGCGTTTTTGTAATCGCAATCAAAGAAGATGATTGTCGACGCAGACTTGGTAAGACTCGCACCAATTCCTCTGTCTCACCACTGTAGGATAAAACCAACAACACATCGCGAGATGTTACCCGGCCCAAATCGCCATGAATGGCTTCCGCAGGATGAAGAAAATGACTGGTGGTGCCCGTCGATGCCAAGGTGGCCGATAGCTTGCGTCCAACCAAGCCCGCCTTCCCAATTCCACAAACAATGACGCTCCCCGAACACACCAAAACTTGCTGCACGGCTTGAAGAAAATGTTCGTCGAGCCGATCGATTAGCGAACCAATCGCCTCCGCCTCGCGCCGAAGAACATCGGCCGCAAATGCCAACTGCTCCTGCGACGACAGAAACGACACTCCCGCCGACGCCATCTGGCTTGCAGCTAAACGTGCCATGGTCGATCATCCTTGATCTAATCGGCGATCGGACAATCCGAATCACCCAGTATTTGCTATCAAATGTGCCAACTACGAGGAACCGGTTCCACCGATTCCTATGTCTCGTATCCTGCAGTCTAGCCGAACCGATACGCTTTAGCCTATAGCGATTTCATCGGTAAGGAAGACAATCGACGCTGTGAATCCGATAGAACTGAAAGGCTTAAGCCAAAATGGTTGCCGACTAAGCTATTTATGATTTTTCAGAGCCTCCAATCGCTTGACCCAAATCGGGTCGGTGGGGCGCTGCGTGAGCAAGATCACTTCGGCAGCCTGCTTGGCATCTTCGACTTTTTTTAGCCATAGCAAACAGAGTGCCGAGCGGTATCTTGCCCGCAGCCAGTCATGGCTTCCGTTTTTCGCCCCTGCAGCCAATTTGCGATATAGGCCTAATGCCTCTTCCAATTCCTCAGCGTCTCCAGTCTCTAGCAAGATCGCTTTGGTTCTCTGCCAGATGGCAACGCGAGGTTGTCGTTGAATCTTTTCATCGAGCAGCACCACATATTGCTGGCGATTTTTATCGAAAACTCCAAGTCTCCATCGCAGCAAATCAAATTTTTCTGCAGAGGCAACTTTCCACGTGGGAGCATCTCGCGCTAATTGAAGCAAACCGAACATCTCTGCCATCGAATCGCGGGCGACGGACCTTTCCGTCGGGCTCAGCAGTTCCAGAGACTCCAGCGTGACTTCGATCGCGCACCACAATGCGACAGTGGGTTCCAGTCCCGAAGTCGCTTGGCCTGGGTCCTTACCATGGTCTGGCTCATTTGTTTCACGGAGCTCGAGCAAACGCTTAAGCGGTTGGATGGTTTGCGGTGTCAAACTTCGATTGGCTGCAATCTCCTGTTTGGCTTGCGCGGCAATTCGCCAAGCTTCTTGCCACGCAAAACCCGCCTCATCGTCTCGCAGTTTATTCTTGAGCCACTGGCTTCTAAAAGAGTCGAGGCTTTGATTTCGTTCCATTTGCAGCATGAGTGTTTCGGGCAACAAATCCAACAGGACCACTTGTGCTGCAGCGCCCAAATTTCGGAGACTTTCCTGAGAAGCATCTTGATCGAGTGATGCGGACCACCGCCGCCATTGATCATAGCTATTCTTGACATTTTCGAGGGTCCGCGGATCACTTTCGGCATATTGCCAAGCGATTCCTCGCATCTCCAGTTCGACAATTAACCAAGCGAGATCATGTGCGAAAAAAACATTCGCAATATGGGGGCGCATCCTGTTGGCTGCATCGTGCCACAGTCGCCGATAATTAGCGCTTTGAGCATACTGTTTGGCTGCTTGAAGACTCGCTGGATCTTCCGGGAAGAGCTCTAACTGTTCGATAAATAAATCATCCAATTTACTCCAAAGGCTAGGCTCTGCGGGTGAATTGCGAACCGCCTGGGTGATGCAATAAATGGCCATCAAATGAGCAGCCGAAGCGTTTTTTTCTTGTGAAAAGTTAACTGCGGCCTGTCGAAACAAATCGCCTGAACGATTCCAGTTCTTCTCTTTCTGAAAGATAGCAGCCGCTTGCAATGTTAATTCCATCGCAATGTCATTCGCTTGATCGCGTTGCAGTAAGGCGGCTTGTTGCAATAACTTGCCGATGGCCTCTTCCGTACGCTTGGCAGTAAGAAGTTGCCGAACTTCAATCCGCACCAGCTCGGTAGCTTCATTACTATTACGATTGGCCATCGCGGAACCCGTCTTGGTGACTGAGAGCAATAAAGCTTCAGCGCGTCGTTGCCAATAGCCTCCGAAACGCTGACCGATGGCATCTCGTGAGGCGAGTAGATTGGTCATCGCTTGTTGTCTCACGCTTGATGCACCTGCATCTTTGGGCAAATCGTAAAGCGCTAATCGCATTTGGGCCAACGCGAACTCAGGAGTAGCTTCGGGCGATTGAAATTGTTTCAAGGTTTGCTCAGCCAAATCGCGATCATCGCTTTGCAAAGCCACTTGGATCAGCAAATCCAGAGCTCGCAGTCGCACTCGACTATCGTTCGATCGCAACAACGCTTGTGACCGCTGGAGGGTCTCAGATCGATTCCCTTGCAACCATTTAGCAAAGGCTAAAGCTAGTTCCAGTTTCGATTCTCCGCTCCAATCGGTCGCGATTTTTCCTGCCGCCTCGATCGCAAATTGCTCCATTTCAGTTCCAGCCGCAATCGCATCGGCTGATTGCAGAGGATATGCCTGACCTCGCAGTGCGAGCGCTTCGCAACGCAGCAGCGAGGTTTCGGTGGAAAGCTCTTGGAGTTCTCGAATTTGCTTGCGGGCCTGAGCGGTTGCAGATGCAGAATTAGACGCGACCATTTCGGCAATCGATTTTTGCAATAATTCGGCACCTCGGTCCAGTTCGCGGATCGCCGACAACGCTTCATCTCTCGAAACGCTATCCAGTGGATTGGCCAAATATCGCGCCATCGCACCCTGCGAGCGAAGGTGAATGGCATGCAGATATTGCCAACGGACCCATAATCCTCGAAACGGCATCGGCGATAGCGACTGAATTTCCTGATGAATGGTCTCAATTTGCGCCCAATTCGTTTTGGCTTTTTCCGAATCGGGCGGAGATCGATCCTCGACGTCGACCGCTTCGCTCGCTAAGCCTCGAATCAACCAGCATTGCCAACGTATCCTGCCATCGCTGCCTGCCGGCTGCAATTTCACTTGAGCAAGACAAACTTCATTCGCGATCTCATACAGGTTGTTCCGCCATAAGGTCTCCAGTACGGTTTCCGCTGCTGGACCATCGGGAATGATCGGATCGGGAACAGTTTTAGCTGTTTGAGCTCCTAATTGAGCCCACGATATAAAGCTGAACAGACATCCCCACGCAAGCCCTCGGAGCCATACAGCAAATGCCGGCTCTAACTGTTTAAGGCGAAGGATTTCGCTCGGGCGGAATAGGCTTGCCATGAGGATCCACATCCTGAGATGGTCCATGTTCAAGAAGTTGTTTGCGTATCTGACTGCCGGTGAAATGCTCCAAACGCTCGGCAGGTTGATGCAATTGTTCGGTGGGTAAACCAACCTCGCTTGCAAAATAATTTTCCCATAGTCGATGCGATCTGACTAGATCCTGTGCGGCCATCCTTCCCCTCTCAGTCAACTTCCATTCACTTTTTTCGACCCGAACATAACTGCGCAGACTCAGCAACCAGCGATAAAGCCAAAGTGAGCGATGTGACAATAGCAATTGCTTCGAGAGCGTGTTGACTGTAGGTCCAGGTTCGCCTCGTTCTTCTTTTCGGTAAAGGAGCGCCAGAACATCTTCGCAGTTTACGCGAATCCCCCATAGCCAGCGTTTACCCACCGACCACACCAAACCCGTTCGAGGCGCAAAGACAATCGTCCCGACCAAGAGAATCCCGGCTGCGATCGTCATCCCGCCCGCTGTGCTGACGCTTGAGTATCCCCAAATTCGCGGAACCGTAATGGCCCCTAGATGCCCGCTGACGGTGGCCACTATGCCAATCGTCACACTGACCGCCAGCATGGTGGAGAGGCGGTCGGTGAGAAGCGCGGCCGTTGCTGGGGGAACAATTAGCATAGCAACCACCAAGATATTGCCGACGCTTTCAAAAGAAGCAACCGCGGTCAAGGCGACAAGAGCGGCCAGCAAATAATGCATCGCTCGCGAAGAAATCCCCAGGGAATCCGCCAACGCGGGATCGAACGATGTGATCTTCAGTTGCCGATAAAATAGTACGATCGCCGTTAAGTTAATCAGCAATACCGAGCCGAGCATGACGACAGCCCGAGGTATCTCAATACCGGCAACGCGGTAGCGATCCAGCGGCGTTAATTCAATGGACCCATACAGCACGCAGCCAGGATCGAGATCGACGCTATCGGCCCCGCGCACGATCATCACTAATCCCAAAGCGAACAGGCCCGTAAACACCACTCCGATCGCAGCTCCTTCATCCACTTTACCGATTTGTCGTGTCCATTGCGTTAACCAACTCGTAAGCACTCCAACCAAAATAGCGCCTACGAACATCAAGCCACTCTGGCGTGAACCGGTCAAAAAAAATGCTGCAGCCAGACCTGGCAAAACAGCATGTGAAATCGCGTCTCCTAACATGCTCATCCGCCGCAGCACCAGGAATGAACCGAGTAAGGCGGCCGAGGCAGAACAAAAGATACCCGCCAGGATAATCCAACCATCCAAATCCCAATACCATTGAAATGTTGGTAGAGCATCGTTCATCGTTTAGCTCCTCCCTGCTCGGTCGATTCCAGCGGATGTGGACTGGGAGGGAACTCACCATTCCACTCTTTATCGATTATCGCCTTGAGCGAGCCGATGATCTCCGGATCCAGCGCGTGCTCAGTATCATCGGCCGAACGATCGACTCGCATCGGATCCACATCCGCATAGGTCATCAGATAAAGTTCCCAAAGACGATGATCGTAGGTTAAGCGTTCTGCTTCTTTACAACCGCTCGCCGTAAATCTCACTAAATCCTTACCCTGCATCAAAACCAAACCTTGCAGTTGCAGTCGATATAGCAGTCGCAGCATACGACCATGCGACCAGAGCCGACGTTTCTCGATGACATCCACCGGTATCGAGATATCCGTCAAAGCCTGCTTGCCCAGCTTTTTCTGATCGCGTTCAAGCTCAACCAATTCATACAAATCACGAAGCAAATGTTCGCGATCGTAACTACTTTTTAACTTCCAGTTCCTCAGCCAATTCCAATAGATGCCTCTCGCTTTGCCAAAAAACATGCTGACCAAGAATATACCGACTGCAATCAAAACAATTGCTGCTCCGGAGGGGACGCGCGGAGTGATCGCCGAAATCGTTGCTCCCACCAAACAACTCAATGTTGCCAAGGCAGCCGAGAGGGGTAACATTTTGGGCAATTGATGCGTCCAAAACCTCGAAGCGGCGGCTGGTATCACCAGCAACGCAATCATCATGATCAAGCCGACTGCTTGTAAGCCAACAATGGTAATCGCCACCACCAGGGCCATCAGCAATCCATCCAGCCACAGCACGGGCCAACCCTGGGAGGCTGCATAGCCTTCATCGAAACAGAGCAACTGGAGCGGTCGGTAAAGCAACAAAGCGAGCAGCAAGACGCAGCTGGTTACACTCGCGATGAGCATAGCGTCTTCAGCGATCATCGACGCCGTTTTGCCATAGATGAAACCTTCCAAGCCTGCCGCATGCCCCTCGGGAATCTGCTGAATCAAAGTCAACAGCAAAATTCCGAGGCCGAAGAAAATGCTCAGCACAATTCCCAGCGCGGCATCTTCCTTGATCCTGCGAAATTGTCTGAGCCCTAGAATGGCCAAACCACCCAGTAAACCTGTGGCCGCCGCGCCGAGCAGCAACATCGACATCGACTTGCCCGAACCTCCATTGGCAACACCTATCAAAAAGGCCAGACAAACACCCGGCAAAGTTGCATGACTGATCGCATCGCCCAGCAGCGCTCGCTTGCGCAACAGCAAAAACACTCCAATCACACCGGTAGCCGCGCCCAACAACCCGGTCCCCAGCATCACCATCCGGGTGTTGTAGTCTTGCAGCGTGATCACTCGCAATATCTGCACCAATATGTCACTTCCGTTCATCAAGGTGCTTCCCGATTGCGAATTGCTTCGGAAACCTGTTCCAAAATCGTCAACTTCCCACCATAAGTTTTTTGCAGATTCTCTTGATGAAATGTCGACTCCATCGGTCCAGCCGCAACCACTCGCATATTCAACAAGACCAGATAATCAAAATACTCTGGAACGGTGTGCAGATCATGATGAACCACCATGATCGTTTTACCTGCCTGCTGCAGCGAACGCATAATATGAACCAATGCCTGCTCGGTAGACGCATCAACGGCCGCAAAAGGTTCATCGAGCAAAAACAAATCTGCCGGTTGGGTCAAAGCTCGCGCTAAAAACGTTCGCTGCTGCTGACCACCAGAAAGCTGGCTGATTTGTCGCTGAGCATATTCGGCCATACCGACACGCTCTAATGCCTCCATCGCCTGCTGCTGATGTTGGCGAGTAATACGACCCAGCCACCCGATCCTGCCATAAAAGCCCATCAATACCACATCGAGCACGCTGGCTGGAAAATCCCAATCGACGCTCTCCCGCTGCGGCACATAGGCGACTCGATGACGCACCTCAGCATACGATTTCCCAAATAAATGGACACTCCCGGAAAGCAAGGGCATCAATCCCATAATCGCCTTGAGCATCGTACTCTTACCGGCACCATTAGGACCAACTAGCCCAACTAATTTGCCAGCAGGAATATCGAGATTCACCTCCCAAAGCACCGGCTTACGATGATAGGCGATTGTCACTTCCCGCATACTCAACGGGTATGTTTGTATTTCCATCGAATCTGTTTTCTTCATGGCATTGGTTGCTCCGACAATCGGTCTTTCCAACCACGCGGAGGAACCGAACCTCCTAAGGCCCGAGCTACCGTAGTAAAATTGTGATCCAACATCCCGATGTAAGTTCCCTCATAAGATCCCGTACTTCCCAAGGCATCGGAGTAAAGCTCTCCGCCGATTTTAACTTGATGCCCTCGAGCGGCCGCCCCTTGGACCACCGCATCAATCGTATCCCGCGGAACACTGGACTCGATAAAAACAGCCGGCAGCTTGCGATCGACAATCAGATCGACCACCTCATTGATTCGCTGCAAACCCGCTTCCGATTCCGTTGAGATACCTTGGATCGCTTGAATCTCAAGTCCATAAGCTCTTCCAAAATATTGGAAAGCATCGTGCGATGTGATCAAAATACGCTGAGACACTGGAATGCTCACCATCGCTGCTTGGCCGTACGCATGCAGTTCCGATAATTCCGCCACCAATGCGTCTTCTCGCTGCTGCACCCTCTCTGCCCATTCGGGATAAGCCAAACATATCGCATCGCTCATTCGCTGCGTCGCACTGCGCCACAAAGTGACATCCATCCACACATGCGGATCAGGATGATGATCGTCACCACCAAGAAGAATCTGAACGGGCAACTCATCACACACCGCATAGACCCGCTCCGCTTCCCCCAAGCGATTCAAAACCGCTTGCATCTTCCCTTCCAGCATCAGCCCATTGTAAAGCACAACATCGGCGCGAATCAGTTGAACCAAATCATCGCGGGTTGGTTTATACAGATGCGGATCGACACCGTCACCCATCAACTGCACAATCTGAAACTCCTCCCCCACCAAGCGCCGTGCGATGTCCGCAATCATACCCGTTGTGGCTACCAAAATCGGTTTGCCGTCTGCCTCTTTGCGAACTTCAACCCTGCAGCCAGAAAGGACACAGCTTGGCAGAAAAACCGACAGCAACCGTAGGATCGCCCGTCTGCCAATCATGGGACCCCTCTCTTTAAAAACTATCCTCTTTTCGGCTCTGCGTTTGCGACTCGGTTGCATGTTAAACACCCGTCCAATTGCCAAGCGAATCGTGGCTGAACAAAACATTTTTTGATTACCCAAAAACTTATTTTAGGCTAGCCAAAAAACAATCGGACGTAAATAGGGGAAGGCCCCTAAAAGTAGCTAGAAACGAGCAAGCACCTCACTTTTGAGGCAACTCTAACATGGACCTCGATCCGATTTTGCACAGAATCGGGGTCCATTTGCCCGATATCTTCGACATAGTCCGCAAAAAAGGAAGCCAAGCCGATCGCGAGTTGCCTGCGGACAAATGCTAGCCAGCCGTTTGTTGCCACTTGAACTTTACGTGGATTGCAGGATTAGGTACGCAGTAGGCTTAACATTACAGCAATCGAAATCGAGGTGCGTTATGGATCGACGCCGAGCTTTGGGACTTTTGTCCTTACTGGCCCTGGGAACGGGTTGTCGCGGATACCAATTTGGTCATGTGATCAAACCAGACGCTGCGAATATGGTGGGGAGCCATAAGGCGGGCGCGGAAGTCTTCGATCCCTTGATCGACGAAGCGGTCGGCAAATTGCTTGCTGCCCAGTGCGGTCCTCAGCCAGACATGCCGCCTGTTGCCGCTGACGGCACGCCACTGAAGAAAACGATTTGCTTTATCGGAGTGGAAAATAAAAGCTCCGAAGAGCTTGGTGATTTTAAAGATCAAATCTATCAACAAATCGATGCCAAGATTCGCGAATCCAATGCGTTCGCTGCGATCAGTCGACGCATGGTGGATGCGGCGTTATATGAAACACGCTTGCGACCAGACTCACTCTACATCCCTGATAACATGCGGCTTTTCACAGCAGTGCTGGAACGGCAAGGTCAGCCGATGGACTATTTGATGTATGCAACGCTGACATCAGGCACCACCAAGCGCAACAACAATACGCAGCGCGATTATTTGTTGACGCTGGAAATGGTCAATGTGAATACGGGCGTTGCCACCTCGCAAGCCGCCGAGATACGCAAGGGATATCATAAATCCAGAGCTGGGGCTTGGTGGAATTACAATCCCTTTGCATCAAACGAAAACTAGTGTGGAAAGTATTGATCCCATTTTGTCTCTGTTGGCAGCGTAATTATGCAGCGAGAGCGGTTAGCGATACAGCTAAATTCCTGGCCGCTCGCGTTTTATGCGGTGCTTTGCGGACTTTGTTCGATGTTGTGCGGATGCTCAACACACGCTGACTTCTTGCAACAACCGCGCGACCTGTTCTATCGCAATGAATTGGGTCAAGCCGAAAAAAAGTTCACATCGCTGCAGCGAAAGAAACGCGAAGCTGATGTGGCCGAACTGGATCTGGCCATGATCGAACTGGTTCAAGGTCGTCCCAAGGAAGCGGAGAAGCGACTGAAGGTTCTTCGCGATCGCTTCGATGAACTCGAGAAACAAACATGGCCTGCCGGTGGACTCTCCTATTTCACCGACGACCAAACTCGAACTTATGCGGGCGAGGATTATGAAAAAATATTGCTGCGTTTGTTTCTCGCCCTGTCCAATTTGATGCACGACGGTGGCGATGCAGAAGCTTACAGTTTGCAAATGCATGAAAAGCAAGAACAGCTTTTTCAGAAAGCGGTCGCAGATATCAGCGAAGAGAAAAGAACCCAAGTCAACCAAGCCTATCGTCCATTGCCGATTGGCTATTATCTTCGCGGTTTACTGCGCGAACAAACCATGAACAATTACGATGATGCGGTTCGAAATTATGAATCCGCCGTCGCTTTGAATCCCCATTGCGAACCATTGCGTTGGGATTTAGAACGCGCGAAAAACGGCGTTTATTGCTCACCAGGTCATGGCGTGTTATACGTATTTGCCATGGTAGGCCGTGGACCGCACAAAGTTGAAGTTTCAGAATACGCCACCAGCGATGCTCTGCTTATCGCCGACCGAATTGTTTCGGCCGTAGGACCGATGTCCGTACCTCCGACCCTTGCGCCGATCAAGATTCCTAAGGTCGTGATCCCGCAGCAATCGATCGATTGCTTGGGGGTATCGATCGACGGAGTGCGAATTGGTCCAACAGCTTGCATGACCGATATCGCCTTTCTGGCGGAACAAACCCACGAGGCGGCCATTCCCAAAATTATGGCCAGGGCCGTGGCTAGACGCGTTGTAAAAAAAGCCTCGATCTATGCAGCCAAAGATCAATTAGCCGCCACCACTCCCCTCGCAAGTCTCGCCATGGATGCAGCGGGGGTCGCCTGGGAAGCGACCGAATCGGCTGATACTCGCTGTTGGGGACTCCTCCCACGCGAGATTCAGGTTCTACGAGTGGAAGTACCCGTTGGTCGCCACCAATTGCAACTGGCACCTCTAGTCAACTCGCGACCATTATCCAAGGGCATCACCGAGCGAGTAGAAATCGTCGCAGGCAGAAACACCTACGTTCTCTGTTACTTTCCCGATACGCATCCCATCGGCGAATTTCTGATCAGCCATCGCTAATCCGAACACAACCGCCCAATCAAACTCCGCTACGACATCGGTCCAAGGACATCGGTCCAAGAACATCGGTCCAGGGCTTACCCGCATTTGCGCTGAATCACTAGCTGTGGCCCCCAGCTTTCCTGCAAATTCTAACTGATCGTCACAGCTTAACCTTGCGTGACTCGATCCTCCCCAAAACCTCCAAGTCTCCCTATCCGCCGCGCAACAAAAGTGCCGATCAAACGAATTACAGTCAGGGCTAGTGATCGGACAAACGCCGGTACTTCCAGCTCTACGCTGACCGCTCCAAGGATGGGTAGTAGGTAAGTATGGATATCGAGAAGCATGGATAAGGAACGAAAAGGACTCGGTTGGATCTATGCGGTCTTGATCGCGATTGGACTTACCGGTGTTGTCTACGTCTTCGAAGTCGAAGCCTTGCGTTTCAGCTGGTTCCATTTTGAATCGCGCCAAGCTGTCAAACAGGTCACTTCGTCCACTGATCGCCCCAAGCCAATTTCAACCTATGATGCGGGGAGGGCGGTAGCGGAGGTGGCCGAGTTCGAATTGGATGAGCCTTGGGCTCCAGCCCCCGATTCCTTGGTGAGCAATTCGCTGAACAAACCGCTTGAGCCTGCCCCACTGGTAGCCCTTTTAGCTCCCGTCGCGGATGCGGATGCGGATGGTATCCCTTCCAATGAAATTATCGATCCATTGCTGGAAGCGACGGAGCCGACTTTCGCCAGTCCAACTTCGCAACTTGTATCCGCACGTCGGCTGATTGATGAGCCGCTGCCGGTTGCACTTTCGATTACGCAAGACCGGCCTTTGGATAGCGGCGGTTGGCCAGCCGCCCCCGCTCTGATCCAACTTTTGGATCGTTTGCTCGAACCTACCAGCGTTTCCTTCAATATATCGGATCAATCGCTGCCAGAGGTGACTATCGCCACACAGACCTCACCGGTAGAAGCGTGGCAACGAGCGGTCATCGATGGCTTAATGGAACTGTGGGGATTGGATTCGCTATCGGATGAACGATCGCGTTTAGCATTGGATCGATTAACCGAACTCACCTCGCGCGGTGAGGAACTCGCCAATACCATCGAAGACAGAGAACTAACATATCGCTTGCGAACGGCCATTTATGGTTTGCAGCGTCGTGTGTCGGTATGGCAATCGATTTGGGTGGCACTGCAAAAACCGGACATTCAATTGATCGACATGCGAGCCGGATCGTTTACTTCGGCCGACATTCGCCAAAGTCTTGAAAGAGTCCACGAGTTGGTGAGAAAGACAGGCGATCCGGAGGGCTGGAGCAAATACTTGTTGCTTCAAGAAATCGATGAGGTTCTTTCAACAGAAAGCCCCAACGCTACGATCACAGGTCCTGTAGCTCGCAGGTTTCTCGCACGCGTAACGTGGCAAAGGTTAAGCGAGGATCAGATCGATTTCCTCTATCGCGAACCGATTGTCGAACTTCGTGAAAGACTTTACCCCTGGGCCCAACAGCCTGTCAATTATCGTCGCATGCTGGTTGAACTGGAGCTTTTGGAAGAGGATCCCATCAACCGTTGTCGAGCCAACTTGGCAGATTCCTTGCAAAGCTTGAGATTCTCGCCGCAACCAGAATTGGTTCATGTGGCTCAGGTAATGAACGATTACTACCGCAATGCCAACCTTCGTCTTGCGGTTTCGAAACCTTTTGTCGAACGAATGCTGCCCAAACGCGATTGGGAGTCGCGTCCTGTGCGGCAGAATATACTAGGCGCAGATACGCGTGGAATGAGTCAGGTTTTGACTCAGATTTCGCTAGACTTTGTGCCATCGTCAGACTCATGGCAAGTCGATATCGGCGTTCACGGAAAAATCTTGGCCCAGACCCGCGCTCAGAAAGGCCCAGCCACCTTATATAATCAACAAAATACCGATGTTCAGTCTTCGCGATCCCTGAAACTAGATCCGCGCGAACTCATCGTGCTTCAAAAGGGCGAAGCGGATGTTCAACTCAATGATCGACTGAAGAAATTTGAGACGCGTCTTGATTCACTTCCGGTTGTCAATCAGTTTTTTCGCGCGATAGTGGCTCAACAGGTGGAGCAGCAACGCGGCATCGCGCAGCAACTTGCCAAACGCATCATCAAAAATCAGGTCGATCGCGAATTCGACCAAACATTGGAGAACCAACTCTCCACGGCGGAAGAGCGTCTGGTCGAAAAGGTTCTTGATCCGCTCAACAAATTGAACCTGAGCCCCTTGGTGGTTGATCTACAAACCACCGAACAACGGTTATTGGTGCGTTACCGTGTGGCAGGTCAAACACAACTTGCCGCACATACACCGCGTCCCCGCGCACCATCCGATAGTGAACTGAGCGTGCAACTGCATCAGTCTGCACTGAACAATACCATCGCTCAACTTGGTTTGGGCGATCGCCTTTGGCCGCTTGCGGAACTATGTGAAAAAATGGTGCGTTTGTTTGGAGATGGAAGCCTTGGAGTTGGCGATGACATTCCGAACGATGTCTTTATTCGATTTGCCCCCTATCGTCCTATCTCCGTCGAATTTGACCGAGGCAAAGTGGCCATTACCTTACGTATAGCCGAATTGCATCAGGAAGGAGGAATTCATCTCGAACGCTTCATCGTCCGCACCTCCTACCTCGCAGATGTCAATGGTCTCCAAGCAGGTTTAACCCATATCGGACCAATCAGCATCGATGGTTACCGACTCGGGATTCGCGAACGCGTTCCAATCCGTTTAATCTTCTCGAAAGTATTCAGCAAACAGAACTACATTCCCGTGCTGGCACCGAAAATTTCAGAAGATACCCGCTTAGCAGGACTGGCAGTTTCTCAATTAGAATTTCGCGATGGCTGGCTCGCACTGGCATTAAGCAGCCAACATTCGCCGCACGTCGCCCATGTGCAGCGAATGTATCCGACGCGCACCGCCGATCAATCCAACTCATCCGGCAGCAGCAATGATGGGGAGGAAACTATCCGCCTTAAGTGAAGCTCCACCCACCAGTGCACCATCGATGTTTGGTTGGCTCAATAATTCTTTGGCATTGTCCGCTTTCACGCTTCCACCGTATTGAATGCGAATCTTTTGGGCTGCCTCGGCGCTGAAGAGTTTAGTCAGCAAAGCTCGGATATCCGCATGCACCTCTTCTGCTTGAGCGGGAGTAGCAGTCTTTCCGGTACCAATGGCCCATACAGGCTCATAGGCAAGTACGATACCGGACGCTTGGTCGCTCGATAATCCCGCAAGAGATCCCTCGCACTGTGTTCGTACGACGTTGGCGGTCTGGCCCGATTCGCGCTGATCGAGCGTCTCGCCCACGCATACAATAGGCACCAAACCCACTTTGAGCGCAGCATGAACTTTTTGATTCACTTGCACATCGGTCTCACCCATCAATTGTCGACGCTCGCTGTGGCCGAGAATCACGTAACGACACCCTAAATCCTTCAGCATCTTGCCGCTTACTTCGCCCGTGTAGGCACCTTCCTCAGTGTGATACATATTTTGTGCGCCCAGAGCGATGTGACTTCCCCGCAAGGCGGCACCGACATCATGCAAATAGACCGAAGGAGGACAAACGGCGACCTCCACTTTTTCCGATGGCTTGCTTTTGTCCAACAATTGATGAATCAATGCGACGCTGCTATCTCGCAAAAGATTCATCTTCCAATTACCAGCAATTAATGGCTTTCTCACAGCTTACCCCGATCGATCAATGTGTATCTTTGTAAATAGTGCACTTTTGCAAATGAAAATAAACCATCAAGGATAACAAGATCCGCCGGTTCCGGGTAGTAGAGAACTCGGCCTCATAGAGACGCAAGATGCAGGCAGCACCTATTGCCAACCATCCCTCCAGCTTGCTCAAAAAAAATTGGCTCAGCCAGTTATCGCTTTGCCTGAAACATTTTCAAGGTCACCACCACCTCATTGACTTCAATCGGTTCAACTTGGACTTCAATGCCTGAGGTTGCATAGTCGCCATACCGAGGATTAACTCTCGGTCCATGACCATGCTTCGCAAAGCTTAAATCCTCGGTGATGATCAACTGCTGTATGATCACTTGATGCTTACCCGGCACTGCCCCATCATTCGGCTCCCATGTGGATAATCGAAACGATCCATCATCCTCGATCTTGCCGCGAGCGCTCACCATGTGCTCCAAAGAACGAAATTCGATCGTTCCCAAACGACAAGCGTCACCGTTTTCGAAGACGACTTTGCCGACTACCGAATACGTTGGAGGATGCGCTGGACCACAACCGCTCAAACTTACCAAGAGCAACGTTAACAGAGTCCAGAGGCTAGCGCCACCACGTAACGAATGTAAGAGAGAGATAATGTCGGATTGCATAAAGTCGTTTATAGGCGAACACTGAGAGAAAAAAACGAACCGCTTGCACCATCGAGTAGGACCTCAATGTCATCCGCAGCTTATTGAACTAGACGAGCTTTTTATTCCTCTGGAACGGGAATGTATTCCGAATTGCTCCGATTGGCCAATTGCCCCAGGAAAATCGTATCCATTGCGACTGAAATCGTGCGCACGCTTCCATCGGCCATTGCAAATGTGGTTACCCCAGGGTGCCAACTACCAAAACTGTAGTAACTGGTGACCGTATCATGCGGACCTTTACCCAGTGGCTGCCCCGGTCCAGTTACGCGAGCCGAACCCGGCAATGAGTCTCCATTGTAAATCGGGCCATCTTCCGGAAATCGGCCCATCCACTCTATCGCCAAATGCTTCTCGCCCACCAGCAACGTATGGCTCGTTCCATCCACAATACTTGCGAAACGAATCTTATCGGCCCAACCCACCACCGCGCTACCACGGCAATTGGGCCGACTCGAAATCAAAGCTCCTGTCCCATTTCCACCGTAATAGAAATCGGTCGGTAGTCCGACAGAACCAGGACTCATATCACCATGATTGGCGGCATAATCCCCTAACACGCCCGTCACGGGTGTCGAACCTGAGCCACCAGGAATCGGACATCCACAAGGAAGTCGCCCAGGACTTGAACCGCCAACCGAAGATTTCCCAATCGATAATCCGGCTCGCTTGGATGGACAATAAAAAATCGAAGATGCCGTTTCACGCAGCAACTGAGGATGCGTTTCCCAACCCGCGAAAACATTCCACTGATTCGCCTGATTATTCATCTCAATGTAGAGCATGATATGCACAAACCAAGTGGGCTGTGTTCCACCGCATGAATACTCGGGTCGGTCTCCAGGCTTGGGAGTCAATCGAACGGGAGGAAGGTGACGATTGGTCGATTCAAAATTGTGAACCGCAAGTGCTAATTGCCGAATGTTGTTACCACACTGCATGCGACGAGCCGCCTCACGGGCCGCCTGTACCGCCGGCAGAAGCAAACCTACCAAGATCCCAATGATGGCGATCACCACCAACAACTCCACCAAGGTGAAGCCGCTCGATTTGGAAAAACTTCGCTTCATTGGGCTTATAGCTCCCACATTTTCACAGCTTAAAACCGAAAAAACAGGACAGGCGTATCCAGTATATCAGCCTCGTGTCCTATTTTCATAGGCAAAATAGGGAGTTACGTTCTTTCGAGAACTCGAACTCTCCGCCAAATCACTCCCCTATATGATACGCCAGAGGAGCTAAAGTTCCTATCAAAATGCCCTCGACTTATCCAGCTTTCAATCGCCCCCCTGACTGAAAAACCTGTGTCGACACACTCCTCTCAAGACTGAAATTCGTAGAAACTGGATCGCTGCTAGGTGCGTCCGTTCAGTTAGCATTGAGGGTTAATTTTATTTGCTCGCAATTAGCGAAGCCAATGGATACACTAAGAGCCAAATAAGGGCAGTTATTTTCGTCTTAGATAGAAAGTGTGGACTTACTCGAATACGTTGTCGCAAGGGGCCTCCCCATGATCGATCCCTCGGTCTCGTTTTGTCGCGTTTTGGAGCAATGGACCCTCGAAGGTGGAAACCTCGAACAACAATTGGCGGAATTTCGAGCGCACAAGATCACCAGCGAAGGAGAGGTAAATTCGATTTGCCACACCCTGGATGCGCTTCACAACCAGAGTGACTTGCTTACCTCGACCGACCAACACCCATTAGCTCTGCTGGCTCACTTTTTTCGTGGGATTGGAAACGAGTCGTTGCGGCGAACGATTGTCGAGAAAGGACTGCCCGTTCTTCGTTGGTATGTGGCCGACGCCTTAGCCGGCAAGCCACATCAGGGCCATGATTTGATGAGTGTGCTGGAGGTACTAGCCGACTACCGTCAAAAAGATGATGTCTCGTGGATTTATAAAGCCATCTTGCATCCGATCGATCCGAATGATGCTTTATGGTTCACCATACTTGGCACCTATCGCGAACAACATCCTTATCTCAAACCTTTCGTTCAAGCTCTAGCCAAACATCTGCCCCCAGGCCGAGCCTGCTTGGCGTTTCTCAAACTTTGCGACCATCTGGCGGAAACTCAGCAGTATTTGCCCCATGCATTCAATGGACCGATGGGAATGGAGAAACTAAAAAGCTACCTTCGCCCTCAAAGCAATCGTCCACTCGAGTTCGCGCAGGCAGCGATCCGCACAGCCATGTTGTTGGAAGTTCCCAATCGCGAGATTGTTCTGGATCTCGCCAACCAACACCCGGAACCTTCGATCGCGTTTCTTGCGAGTGTGACTCGAGCCACGCTGGGAGATGCGGAAGAAATAGCATCCTTGGTTGAGCGATGTAGCGATGTCCATCGCAGCTATGAAACTCAACTGAAGCTCAAGGAAATCGGTATGGAGTCTTTGATCCCCGATGCGGCTCAGCAACCCGAGTTTCTCGCTTTAGCACAAACATCGTATTGGCTTGCCTTTCAAAGCGAATTGCATCGCGCCCCAGACCGGATGAAATTGTTAGAAACTCGAGAATTATTTTGGTTGCCTAGGCATCAACCCTGCCAGTTGTTTATAGTCAAATACGAGTACGATCAACCGATTGGGGAGAGTAAAATTTTGGAAGGCATAGCCTTAACCGGATCGATCACGCACTCGTTAATCGGTGAGACGAATACCCAGATGGATGCAGCCGATATCCTTGGCTTGCATTGTTGCTGGGAACTGGAAGCCTTGCACGATCCGCTGGCGCCGCGCAATCGCAACGCTAAAATGGGGCGCAATATGCTTCGTAAACACAATCCAAACTTTTGATACTTAAGCAAAATGCTTGACCCAAGATTACTCGCGCAGCAATTGTTGACGCAATATCCTGAGCTGCGTCAAAAAATCGAGAAAGCGGCCCCTGCACCACTCAGGGACGCAGCGGAGGGCTTGGAAGAGACCATTAAATTCTTGGCTTTAGCCAGCGAAACTCGGGCCCTAGCATGCACCCCCTCTTCACGCGTCGATCTGGTATGGCATGAATTTATCTTGTTCACTCGGCTTTATGCCGACTTTTGCCAGCAGCACTTTGGCAAATTCATTCATCATGAACCTGCTAAGATTGGAGTATCTTGTTCCCTTCAATACGAGCGGACGCTAGATTTGTATCTCCAACGCTATGGACCGCCCGATGCATTTTGGTGGCAATCGCCTCGGAGAGCCTCCGCCGACTGCGGCATGTGCGATGCTATTGATGCCCATTAGGAGAACGAAAATGTATTTTGCTTCGACACTCACAGTCGATCCTTCGCAATTAACGACCCTTCGCCGAAAACCGACACGAGGGTTCCGGCGGCTGGCTGAAATCATCACCGCCAATGCGTTGGCGACTAAGGAAGAGCACGAATCGTTCACCGCCTTCTCGATCTTGCAAGATTTCAATCGAGTCTTTCGCTCAATTGGGATCACCGATATCGCCAAGATCACTCTCGATGGAATCGTTTTGTATGAGGATCCACAAGGGGAAAGCCAAGACGATTTTGAAGTGGCCATCGCAGCCGCGAAAGATCGAATCAGCGATGCACATCAAGCCAGATTTCAAGAGTTATGCTTGTTGCTGGAACATCCGCTCCCCACTTTGACCGTCGTTCTCCGAGTCACCATTGAACGAGTCCATCGCCCCGGCGTTTATCCCATCCGAGTCGAGATCAACGGACTGGACAGTGAATTGCGGCAAGCTTCCGACCGCGAAGATATCCTGGAAGACAAAATGAATAATCTCTTCGCCAACCAGGAATCGTATGACTCGTTTGTTGCCAAACGAAAGGAAGAGTTCGATCGTTTTATTGATCAAGTGGAAAAAGCCATAGCTCAAACGATTCGCGTCGACCATATTCTTCGCAAGGTCACAACAAACGTAGTTCGGCCTGAACCGCAGAACTTGCTACAGTCTAAAAAGAAAAGAGATCCTAACTCGGATCCGCCAGTCTTTGAACACTATGAGAGCACGAGCACTAGTACGGGCGATTTGGCGTACCTGTGGATGTGGTCGAACTACATGCACAATCACAATACTCACGTGCAAAACTTGACCTTGGTGAATGAACAGGGTTCCCCATGCGGAGAGATTAGTGAAGCCGGCCTACAAGCTGGTGAGAACGACCTATTCAATCCAAATGTTCCACTCGATACCTGTGATTTCAGTTCGATGCCAGAACTCTCCACCACAAATGCTGAAATCACCGCCGCCGATGCGGGTGAATCCCCGTCTATCTTCTCCTGGCTCGATGGATTTTCTTTAGGTGACGACTCTTCGAATCATCCAAGCTATGACACCGGAGAGAGTGGTTCCGATAGCGGCTCCGACGGTGGCTCCTCTTGCGGTTCGTCATGTGGTTCGGGGTGCGGTGGTGGAGATTAAAGGTCGACGAATGCCAAGGGCGATTACGTACAATTGTACGTGTCAATCGATCGTTGCTCGCTAGCAGTTCTTTGAATGCGCTGGCCCACCGAACGTGCAGATTCATAACTTATGCTCAATCAGGCATTCCGCAACGCGGAAAGAAACCTCATCGAAGATTAGCGGGTCTCGCATCTAAACTCCTATCTCAAGCCCGCCGCGATTCATTTCCATTGAATCCTTTAAACCTCAAATAGACCTAAAATAATTTAGTATGCAGATTTTTATCTATCGAGAGAAATTCCGGATGGATCTTTTTTTAACACTACTGCGTATGAGAATGGCATGGATGAAAAAAATAGTTACTTGGCTACATATTGCAACCCCGAGGATGTTGACTATGAAATGCGATTCAGGGACTGACTGAAAAATCATTAGTGGCCTCGCTTTAGCAGGGTTTTTTCAGCTGTCGGACAGTTTCTAATCGTAGACTCACGACAGTGATGTTGAGGCTGAATCAACTTGGTATCATAGTGAGGCGTAAGACAGTTTTTTCCAGGATTATCCCCTATCCCTATCTCTATCTCTATCTCTGGCGTACTATTCATTACTAGAATACGTTTTTCTAAAAGCGACCGAAAAAATTTGAGGAAATAATCCAACTAATCGCTTATCATCCTGCAGGACAAATATTCCTGTGTGTTGCAACCTGACCGGATTTAACTATGTCGGATAGAAGTATCGAAGAAATCTGCATGGACTTTCAAGTGGCCTGCAGAAAAGGAGAAAAACCGAATCTGAAGGATTGGCTAACCAAAGTCCCCCCCGATCAATATGCAGAACTCTATCGAAGTCTCCTGGAACTGCAATTGATATGGAATCCTGAAGAAGTTCCAAAGAAATCCATAGAACATTACTTGACCGAATTCCCCGACTTCTCCGCGGAAACAGTTCTTGTTTTCGAAGAATATTCCCAAAGTACACAAGCATGGAACCCCAGGCCCGACTCACCGCTCAAATTGGGCATCGGAAATTTTCGATTACTGCAAGTCATCGGAAAGGGGGGTATGGGAACAGTATGGCTTGCGGAACGCGAGGGGCCCATCAAACAGCGAGTCGCCGTCAAGCTGATCAAAGATCTAGAAAATTATCAGGAAAAACTAAAACGCTTTGATGTCGAACGCCAAGCTCTCTCACTGATGAACCATATCAACATCGCCCGCGTCGTCGATCTCGGTTCGACCGGTGGTGGTACACCCTATTTCGCAATGGAATATGTGCCCGGCCTCCCCTTGACCACGTACTGCAATCGCAATGCACTGAATCTCAATGAACGACTACTGCTCTTCTGCCAAATTTGCGATGGAGTACAACACGCTCATCAAAAAGGAATCATCCACCGCGACCTAAAGCCCAAAAATATCATCGTCACCGAAATCGATGGAAAACCTGTTCCCAAAATTATCGACTTCGGCCTAGCCAAAGCCGTCGGAGGTGCCGGCCGCCTCGTCAACCACTCTCTACACACATCGCTGGGACAAGTTATTGGGTCTTATCTTTACATGAGCCCTGAACAAGCTAGCGGTGAAACTCTCGATATCGATACTCGCAGCGATATTTACTCGCTCGGAGTCATTCTCTACGAACTACTCACCAATAAAACACCCCTTGAAGCTTCTACCGTGGCCGAGAAAGCTTTGCATAAAGTTCTCGCACAGATACAACAGGAAGAACCACCGCCGCCTAGCCGTAAGTTGCAAACCGTCACCGAAGTAAGATCAAGCACGATTTCGGAAAAACGTGGAATTGAACCCAAGGAACTGAGTCGGGCCCTGAAGAGCGAACTCGACTGGATTGTTATGAAATCCCTCGAAAAAAATCGCTCCCGCCGGTATGAATCCGCAACCAGTTTTTCAGAAGATATCCAGCGATATCTAACGAATCAACCCGTTCTCGCTCGACCTCCATCGGTAAGTTACGTCATCAGCAAATTCTTGCGTAGACACCGAATCCCGGTAGCAGTCACATGTCTTTTATTCGCTGCCAGCACCATCGCCGTTTCGGCAATTCTTTGGAGCTGGATGAAAACACATCGCGCCAATCTTGAAAAAATTGCCGCCTTAGAAGAGGTCGAAACGACCTCCAATTTTTGGTTGGGAATAGTCACGGAAACAAGTGCCACCGACAAAAATGCCGAAATCACGTTGCAGGATGCACTCAACGTTGCAGCCCGCAGAACGATTCAAGACGAAAAAATCTCCGATAACCTCCGAGCCAAATACTTCAGTGTTCTTATTTCGAGCCTTCAAAGCGATAAGAAAGAATCTCTTTCCGCCGAAATTGAAAGTCGGATGATAAGTTTATTGAATAACTCAACAAACTTATCTGAGAAAAATCGCCTACTGCTTCGGTGTGAGCTTGCCGTAATAGATTGGGAAAGAAATGAGCGGCAGAAATCACTTCAGGTATACGAGGAAGCTGTTCCCAAACTAGCGTCTATCCTAAAACCTGATGACGATGAATTCATTGTCGTCAAGCAGAACCTCGGCTATATGCTGATCGAAATGGGCCAGAATGAGCGGGGTCAGCAATTGCTTCAGGAAGTCCTTGAAACACAATCGGAAGATCCGGAAGCCATTTCGATCCTCGTAGTTGCGAGAAAAACTTACATCTTAACTTTCTCGACAGACGACGATCAAAAACTGTCAGCACTGAAAACGCTTTTAAAATCGGCCGAGGAGAAACTGGGCAAAAAACACCCACAAACCCTAGACATCGTACAGACGATCGGGAGCTCATCCAAGAGCAAGGAAGTCGTTCTTGACTATCTCTCAAGGGCTCTTTCAGGTTACGAAGAAATTTATGGACGCTATCACCCAACAACACATTTCACTCGCGTAGAGTATACTTCGGCTTGCTTCAACGCCGGTCGCTATGATCTGATACTCCCTCCACTGGAAAATTTATTCGAATATTACCGCCGCAAGAAAGCCGATTTGAGTGAAGAACGCTTTAACGCTCAATTTGGATCGCAAGTCCCGATCTTTCAATCCGCCTATCTTTTCTTTTGTACGGACACCAATCGCCTAACCGAGGCGCAGACCTTTCTTGAGACATGGATCGATGATGCGGTCAAAACGGCTGAGCCCAGTGAAGTATTCATACCTCGCTGGCATTCCCTCAGGATTCAATTGGCTTCTAGACGACTTGAGGAGGCTGAAAAAAGCCTCGCTCAACTTGAGGCGATGCCAAAATCCGCTTCTACGGATCGATATCAGCTTGAACCTTTAGCCGCGCAACTCAAAGCATTATGTGCCATACAGCAGTTGCGAACGTTGCGAGAAAGCAGCACAGATTCAGCTCTAGCGGAAACCAGCCTAAGCGATGAATTAAAAGTTCTCGAAAGTATCCGCGAAAAGCAGGACCCCAATACGTCTTCTCAAGCTATACATGACATCATTGCCCGCGATTTGGCAAAGACTCTCGCAGATGGCTATAGCCTATTAAATCAACCGGAATTATCAGAGCAATGGAGAAAGAAAAGCGAAAAATAGAAACATGCTATTGAAATAGATTGGTGTCAGATATATCCCTAAAGCACCTTATTTGCCGCGATTCTTTTCGGCATACTTTCCTTACAGCGACCCTCGAAGCTTCTCCTATGTCATCCTCCACAGTTACAGTAAACCCCATTCGAATCACTCGCCTCGAGACGCTCATACCGCACGACATCATGCCGGGATTGATGATGTTGAGAGTTCATACGGATGCCAAAACAAGCGGAGGAGAAACGATTATTGGGCACGGCGAAACGTATTATATTCCTACTGCTGCTGCCGCGGCGATTCATGACTTTATGGCACCCCGCTTGCTGGGTGCCGATGCAGGTGCTATCGAAAGCCACTGGCGATTTCTCTATGAACGCTTGATCGCTTTCGGTGGAACCGGCGCTGAAATGCGAGCGCTCTCGGCCATCGATGTCGCACTCTGGGATATTGCTGGCCAGGTGACTCAGCAACCTGTCTGGCGATTGTTGGCTGGCCCAGTGCGCGATTCCATTCCGGTTTACAACAGCTGCGGCGGCCCATTCTACGGCCGAACCAATCGCAAGACACCGGCAGCATCTGGTTGGCCCGGACATGGAGATCCCGGCCAACCCGGTCCGCTGGAAGATAACTGGGCCAGCATGAATACTCCAGCCGATCTAGCGGAAGAACTGATCTCGCTTGGCTATCGCGGCATGAAGCTCTGGTCTTTCGATGCCGTCTATCGCCGAAGCGGAGGTCAATATCTCTCCACACAGGATATCGATGAAGGACTTGCGCCATTTCGAGCCATCCGCGATCGAGTCGGCAATAAGATCGAATTGATGCTCGATGGCCATGGATTTTTTTCACTCACCGCCGCTCGACGCATCGAAGAAGCCATGCGGGAAGTCAAACCACTTTGGCTCGAAGATATTTTGCGTCCCGACTCGATCCAGGCCATGGCCGCTTTTCGCCAGCATTCACAAACTCCGATCTCAGTCAGCGAAATGTTGGTCACCATCGATCAATATCGACAAGTGCTAGAAGCACAGGCCGCTGACTTCATCATGATCGATCCAACGTGGGTGGGAGGAATCACGGCAACTAAACGCATCGCTGAACTAGCCCAAGTGTACAACGTACCCACATTGATGCACGACTGCACCGGCCCATTCACGCTACTTTCCGGCATGAATATCTGCGCCGCCAACTCCGGAGTCGCCATGCAGGAAACAGTCCGCGCCCATCTAGCGACGCTGTATCCGTTACTTATCGATCGCACACTTACCGTGAATAACGGCAACCTCGCTTTGCCCGATCGACCTGGACTGGGCGCGAAGTGGTTACCTCACTTGTTCGAAAACAATCATCCTGGCTATCGCCTCTCCAGCGCGAGGTAAGCTACACCGCTCGGTAGAATGTTCGCTTTGCTATTTTTGTTTGGCGCGGCGTTTCCACAATGACGGACATTCATCCGGAGTCTCGAATTAAATCGATGCCTTCTTGAAAGAAGTCGCCAAGCGATGCGGAAAGCCAACCAGATTCGATGCAGCTTCGATAAAGATTCATCCAGTACGAATTAGAAACCTTCCATGTGCAGTTATCGAATTGCCTGAGCCCAAAGAGGCGACCGAAGCGTTTTTAGTGAACTCACCAAGAGGAAGATCGGCCAACTCCACTGGCATGCATCAGTCCGCGGATATAGCCATACGCGAACAAGCGTCCCAACATCGTATAGCCAGGTTCGCCATCGTCTTCGCCAACCATCTGCGGAACATGATCGGGCCGCATCGGTCCATCAAAGCCAACTTCCACTAAAGCCCGCATCGCCGCTGCCATATCGGTCGGTCCATTATCGTGAAACGTTTCCGCGAAACGCTCCGGAGCCCCTTTCACATCGCGAAAATGAACGTACGCAATATGCTTGCCCAAGAGGCGAATCGTCGCCGGAATATCGACGCCCATTGTGGCGAAAGTTCCCTGACAGAAACATATTTTGCTGCGCGGACTATTAAAACGTCTCGCCAGTTCCTCGAAAGCAGCGACGTTATACATGATGCGCGGTTTACCCAGCAACATTGGCAACGGTGGATCATCGGGATGCATGGCCATGGTCACGCCGCAACGTTCGGCAACGGGTAACAGCGATGTCAGCATATGATCGAGGTAACCCCACAGATCGGTTGCCGTTCGCGAACGAGTGATTTCTTCGTGAACAGCATCCGTTGGTCGATGCCCCAGCAGTATGGCCTTCTCTGCATCGTCCAAATCAAATGCCGTCACTTTCGCTCCGCCGCGTTCAGGCGCATCGACACGCGTGCGTGCCCAATCGGTTCCGGCCATGAAATTGTAACAGAGCAAGGAAACGCCCAACTCCGACATTTGCTCCAGCAAACGTGTCATCGCAGCGATTTCTGTGCCGTCATCAATACCAATCTTCAGATTTTCGATCGGTAAGTAGCCCTCGATACATGCAATGCGGAGGCCAAAACTCGCTGCGCGCTCCATGGCCACTTTGAGCACAGAGCCATCGGCTCCATAGTAGCGATATACCAAATCGGTTACACCGCATTGTGCGGCAAGTTGCAAATTGGTATCCGAAACGGGAGTGAGCACCGTTGCAAGTTTCATCAGGTCGCCATTCAAACGAGTCGAACTAGCTATGGTAAAGCGGTTTGGTCGCGTTCATGCCTAAAGCAACTAGACCGGCAACAAAAAATGCGCCGGCACAGGTCAGAAAGACGAGCGTTTGCCCCGGCATCAGCAAACTACCGTATGCCAAAATGAACGGTACTAACTTGGAACTAAAGGCTGCTCCAAAATTGCCCCACATGTTGGCCCAGCCAAAAATGGCACCCGTGTTTCTGCCACCAATATCTTGCATGAATGCCCAGATCGATGGATTTCCAACATCTGTCATCATGGAGACCACCGCACAACAAGCGACGACACCCCACGCCGAATCCATTTTCAAACAGAGCAAATAAGCGCATCCGGCAATCCACGTCGAAGTGGTGATCGGTACCACGCGACCTATTCGCAATCCAAATCGTTTCACGCTCCAGTCGGCCGCATATCCGCCAACCAACTGACCAAGCATCCCCATACCCAAAACAATGGAGACCATCAGTGCGCCTTGCGAATCCGATACTTTTTGAACTTCTTTAAGATAGGTTGGCAGCCAAGTGATCAGATAGGCCCAACCGATGTTGACACAAAACTGCTCGATCGAATTCAACGTCAGGCTTGGATTGCGACAAATTTTGAAAATAATGTCCAATAAATTTTGAGATGTCGCCCTATCTCGAACCGGTTCGGGACCGATCCAATCTCGCTCTCTATCGCTACAGTCCGGATGCTCGGCAGGTCGATCGCGAACCACGAAATAATAAGCTGCAGCAATCGCAATCCCCATGATGGCGTAAATCCATAATGTCATACGCCAACCACCCGCATTGAGAATTAAGAGCGTTGTCAAAAACGGAGCAACTGTCCCCCCACAGCGCCCACCTAGCGAAATAAATGCCGAAGCATTCCCACGCTCCGAAAGCGGAAACCATCGCCGCACGATAGCGCTGCTGGTGGGATAAGCGCCCGCTTGCGTGACACCAAAACCGAGTCGTGCGAACATCAAGCCGTAAAGCCCCGTGACCATGCCCGTGATCCCGGTGAGCAACGACCACAGAAAAATATAACCGGATAAAACTTTTCGAGCCCCCAATCGATCGCTAAACCAACCAGCGGGAACTTGAAACAAGGCATAAGTGAAGAAAAAGGCCCCCAAAACACTGCCAATCTGTTGTTTCGAAATCTTGGCTTTGCCTTCACCACCCGCCGATTCGATCTGGCTCAATGTCTCTTCGGCTTCTTGTCGAGTCAGTCCATCTTTCCAAGTCATCGGAAGGGTGAGCGGCTTTGGTGCAACCGAATCGCTGGACGCTGTTATCGCCGGATCGGGAGTTGGATTGATTTTGCGTTGAAATGCGGTGAGATCCTCTACACTCGACAGCTCAACCGAAAAACGTGTGCTCGAATTGGCAATAATGCGTTCATCTTTGAGAAAAGAGTCCGACTTAACGATCTCCCCTACAGAGACCCGCGTGAGATAAAGTCCGAACGCCATAAGGATGCTGACCAGCACGATGCGATAGCGGATATTGGTCCGTGGCGAGTGCTGCTCGGTCGTCATGCGCGAACCTCTAAGGAAGAGAGCCAGGGTAGGGGAGGGACGCTGCCCATTGTAACCAGATATTCAGGCGACAAGCCACTTACCAACTCCATTGCTTTAGAAGCTTGCTCGAAAGAATCGCACGCTCATAACACACAAACCTAGTATACAAAAAAATACATACACAAAGAGAAGGAAGCCATCCCTGTAAACCCATTCTATTTTCCCACCTTCCTGGCTCTACCCCTTCCTGGCTCTACCCGAATTTTCATCATCTGTACAGTGTCTGCTGGTCGGATTGGGATTTGCTAGAATGCCAACGTTGGGCTGACCTAGCCCAATGCTACATCACACCAATCTTCGAGGACTAATCATGAGAATCCCGCCGAAACTGCTTCCCCTCCAAGCACTCACCTTTTTTGTGATGAACTTCTTCGCAATCGCTGGCATCGTTATGGCTCAAACTCCCACTAATCAACATTATGAAGTTCGGCAATACCAGGGCATCAACGTCGATCGTTTGGCCGACTTGGATCAGTATTTGGAGAAAGCCTTGGTGCCGGCCCTGAATCGCCGTGGGCATTCACCGGTTGGAGTTCTCTCTGAAGCCAATCCTGTTGACGGGAAGACTTCGGTCTATCTTTTTATCCCGCTTAAATCACCGAGCGACCTCACGACACTCGCCGTCGATTTAGCCAAAGATGCTGAGTACCTTAAGGCCGCAGAAGCCCATTCCGCAGTGGATCCCAAGAATCCGATTTTCGCCCGTGTTCGCAGCGAGTTGTTGGTCGCTTTTGATTGCTGGCCGCAAATCACAGTTCCCAAACAACATGCCGAGAAGAAGAATCGCTTGTTCGAGTTGCGCGTATATGAGAGTGCCACCGAAGAGCGGGGCAATAAGAAAGTTACCATGTTCAACAACGGCGAAGTCCCCATCTTTTTGGATTGCCAGATCAGTCCTGTCTTTTTTGGCCAAGCCATCATCGGCGACAAGACGCCCAATCTAACCTATATGACCGTCTATGATGACGCCGCTTCACGCGATGCAGCATGGAAGCGATTTATCGCTCATCCCGACTGGAAAAAATTGAGCAGCGATACGCAGTATGCGAATACTGTCTCCAAAATCCATAAATTGGATCTTTTGCCACGTCCCTACTCTCAGTTATAAGTTGATGAATCATGCTGGAAATCTATGATCAAGTGCAAGAAGCGTGTGCCTTTATCCGTCAGCAGTGGAACCATGATCCTCATGCAGGAGTCATCCTCGGTACAGGACTAGGGAGCTTGGTTGAGAAAATCGAAGTGGAAGCGATGATCGACTACGATCAAATCCCGCACTTTCCTCGCTCGACGGTGATCAGCCACCGTGGCCGATTGGTATGCGGGAAACTTTGCGGTTTACCGGTGATGGTGATGGAAGGTCGCTTCCACATGTATGAAGGCTATCCGCTGAAGAAGATCACACTCCCTGTGCGTGTGATGAAGCACATGGGAGCCCAACTCTTAGTGGTCTCCAATGCTTGCGGTGGTATGAATCCCTACTTCAAGTGTGGGGACATCATGCTGATCGAAGATCACATCAACCTGCTTGGCGACAATCCGTTGATCGGTATCAATGACGATCGTTTGGGCCCGCGTTTTCCGGATATGAGCGAACCCTACGACCTGCATTTGGTCGATAAGGCGTTGGAATTAGCTCGTAAAAACGATATTGTCGCGCACAAAGGTGTATTTGTTGCCGTCTCCGGCCCCAATTTGGAAACGAGAGCCGAATATCGCTTCCTGAGGGCCATTGGCTGCGATGCGGTTGGCATGTCGACCGTGCCCGAGGTAATCGTTGCAGTGCATAGTGGTATGCGGGTCATCGGCTTTTCCGTTATTACCGATATGTGTTTGCCAGATGCACTAGAGGCTGCCGATGTGGCTAAGATTATCGCCACCGCAACAAGCGCGGAACCAAAGCTACGCACTTTGGTCAGTGGCATTCTGGATTATGAACGAGCTCGATTGGGCAAAGCCTAAACCACTATGAAGGATCGCATTGCAGAAGCGTGTCGAAAGATCCGCCAAGAACGAATGTTGTTTCCCGAAGTGGCAATCATTTTGGGAAGCGGTCTTGGCGGACTTGCGGACTCGATCGAGCATCCAACCAAAATTCCGTATAGCCAAATCCCTCATTTCCCAGTTACTTCAGCGCAGGGCCATGCCGGAAATCTGGTACTTGGTTTTTTATCTGGGGTTCCCGTCATCGCGATGCAGGGCCGCATCCACCGTTACGAAGACTTTACTCCCGACGATGTGTGCTTCCCACTTCGCTGCATGCAGCATCTAGGGGCTCAAACTTTGATCGTCTCCAATGCCAGCGGGGGCGTCAACCCACGTTACATTAGCGGCGACTTGGTCGTCATCGATCAACATATCAATTTTCTCGGTCAACCTTCGCCTGCAGAGCACGATCAAGCAACATTGAGCCGCAACGTTGACATTTATCATCACGGCTTGATCGAACGAGCCCATGACCACGCCCGAAGAAACGGTTTTACATTGCATCAAGGAACCTATTTGGCGACTTTGGGTCCAACCTACGAAACGCGAGCTGAATACCGCTTCTTCCGTAAATCAGGCGCAGATGTGGTCGGAATGAGCACGGTGCCCGAGGTGCTCTGTGCATCACAACTAGGCATGCGAGTACTCGCTTTTTCGATTGTGACCAACGTCGCCTTGCCTGACCATTCAACCTCCACCAACCACATGGAGGTTATCAGTTGGAGCGAAATCGCTGCTCCCAAATTGCGTCATATCGTGACCGGTTTGCTCCAGGAACTCGCCGGCCCCGCCGACTGAAGCGGCCCAAACAAGCCGCATGAAGTCACAACGTGGCAAACTATCGAGCTATCCCATCGTTTTTTGTGCTCATGCCTGATATTGCTGTGCCGTGGCTGCTGAGGTCGAAGTATCCGCTCAATGCTTCACGTACAATTGTACGTATAAGCCGCTTTATCTTCTCATGAAATCACGGCCGATCATTTGAGCTAGAAAACGAAAATTTTGCATATAACGCGGTATCAAGCGTTTGGGTTCGCTGAGCGCTCGGTACAACCATTCCAAGCCTGTCTTCTGAAAGAACTTTGGCGCGCGTTGAACCTTGCCAATAATGAAATCAAACGAAGCGCCTACTTGGATCGTCATGGCCGCGTTTATTTGACGGTAGTGATCCAGTACCCACAATTCACCTTTGGGTTGACCGAGCGCGACCAATAGAATGTCGGGCCTTGTTTCGCGAATCCCTTGAATCATCGCAGCCTGTTCATCATCACTCAACGCGCGAAACGGTGGTGTGTAGCAACCGGCGATTTGCAAACCAGGATACATTTGCGCCAAGCGCTCGCCCGCTTGCTGAGCTACACCTTCTGCCGCGCCAAACAGGAAAACTCGATAACCCTGCTTGGCTGACAGCCTAGCAACATCGTAAATCAAATCGGCTCCGGCCACGCGTTCCGGTAAGCTCTTAGCACCGAGCATTGATCGCCAGACGATGGGCATCCCATCTGCGATAATCAGACTCGCATCGCGCGTGACCTCAGCGATTCGCGGATGTTCATGGTGCAGCATGACATAATGCAGATTGGCCGTGACCATGTAGCCGCTCGGTACAGCCTGTCGACGGTAACCGCTGACCCACCGATCGATAAAATCCAGACAGTCTTGCATGGTTACGGCAGCAAACGGCACACCCCAAACCGTGACAGTTTCCACCTCTATTTTTTCCGTCAGCGGCGATATGGGCTCTTCACGAATTTCGGCGACCGTATTCTGCGGTACAATGGGGGCGAGGTAAGCCCAACCTGTCGACGAATCACTGGTTGGCGGCGTAGGGTTCACGATCGTAAAACTTTCGTGGATGGGAATGGATCGAAGTAGTGAAGGATCCGTCTTAAAACGCGTCTTCAATGAAGTAGGACGAGAGATTCTTACCTCACGGCAGGCCGGTACGCACAAGGCCTACTAGGCTGCATTGGAATGGATATCAAAGCAAGTTTTGAAGTTTACGGTTTGTGCCGTTTGTGACGATTAGTCTGGAGCATGAGCATGTCGCGTCAGGTTGTGGTGATAGCCGTTGAGGGACTTGGTACCCAGTTGCTATCTCCGTATGGAAACAGCTGGTCGGGCACGACGTTCTTAGGGCGACTCGCTACCGAAGCGCTGGTGCTGGACAATTATTGGCTCAATGCATTGAGGCAATCTGAGATCTATCGTCAGCTGCTCGCACCATGTAACGGTAATGCTTCCACCTTGGCCCATTGGTGCGAAGAGCCCGATCTGCGGTCGCGATGGCTCATCGACGTTGCGCACCAACACACCGACCAACTGATCGCCCCCATTCACTGGCAACGCCATATCCCAAAATCGGATCGCGGCGAAGAAATCCTTGATTCGGCGTTGGGCCAAGTCTTTGAACATGTTTTGAAATGGTTCTCAACCGCAAGCGACGATGTACCGGAGCTGTTATGGTTGCACAGCGGCGGATTGACCCATGCATGGGATGCGCCGCTGGAGCTGCGCGAGTCCTATTGCGATGAAGAGGATCCACCGCCGCCGACGGAACTAGAGCCCCCAGAGTTCAACGTCAAAGACAATGAAGATCTTGACCGTGTCACAGGCTGGACACAAGCCGCCGCTGCTCAACTCGTTCTCTTGGATCAATGCTTGGGTGCGGTCGATGTGGCGATTGAGGAGCGAGGTTGGCAAGAGTCTTGTTTGCTGATACTCATGGGTGTTGGAGGCTACGCCTTCGGTGAACACAACTATGTCGGGTGGAAGGAACGACAACTTTGGAGCGAAACGATTCAGGCGCCGCTGATTCTTCGTCCTGGAAAGCAAGTTCCAGTCACTCTGCATCGTCCCGAAATCTTCCAACCCGATCAGGTGTTACCAACCATTCGTGCTTGGCTTGTGGGAAAAACTTTGACGGATAGAGCGAAAGAGGAACGAGCCGTTAACGGCTTTCTGGATGATAGCGGCCCTCAATTACCACAATACTGGCCCGCCGTTCGTTCCATTGCTATCGCCAGACATGATACTCAGTGGCTTGTGCGCACACCGCAGTGGCTCTTCCGACAACTTACCGAGGATGAACCGTGGCAAATCTATATGCAACCCGATGACCGTTGGTGCGTCAACGATATTGCTTCTCGGGTCGCCGAAGTTCGCGAAGCTTGGACAAGCTACTGGCCTTTGTTGCTAGAACACTGGCACAAACCGTTCAACACTCCGATTCCCACTTTACCGGATGCCCTTACTCAACGAAATTATTAAGCGGAAACCCAAGCATGCTTCGCCTCTTTCCCAATGTCTCCATCAAACCTTGCCGCGCTATTCGCGGGATGTCGGCCGTCTTGCTTCCGTTTACCGCCTCTGGAAATATTCACTGGCACGAATTTGAAGCTCATTTGGAGCGGACGTTTCAAAATAGCTTAGTACCAGCGGTCAACATGGATACGGGGTTCGGTAATCTACTCGACGAAGCCTCAAAGCGTGAAGTGTTGCAAAGGACCAGAGCGATCGCACAAGGACGCGATTTTGTAGCAGGTATCTTCATTGGCGATCAAGCCGGTGACAAACTCAACCTTCATGCCTACTTAACTCGTATTGAAACAGCGCAAGAATATCATGCGATTCCCATTCTCTTTCCATCCTACGGTATAGCCGGCAGCGATGAGACTGAGTTGCTGTCGTTCTTCGAGAGTATTGCGCGACATGCACCGCGTTTCTTGGGTTTTGAACTCGGCACAATGTTTGTTCCTTGCGGTAGAATCTTTTCGCTAAAGCTGTTCGAGCAATTGCTGCAGGTACGCGAATGCATCGGCCTGAAGCATAGCTCCCTGGATCGACAGCAAGAGTGGGAGCGACTGGCGATTCGGGATCGAGTCCGCCCAGACTTTATGGTTCTCACCGGAAATGACTTGGCGATCGATATGGTGATGTACGGGAGCGACTATTTACTGGGCCTCAGCACGTTTGCGCCTGATTGGTTCGCGCTTCGAGATCACTTCTGGCAACAGGGTGATTCACGGTTTATGACACTCAACGATCTGCTTCAATATTTGGGACATTTCGCGTTTCGAAAGCCCGTGCCGGCGTACAAACACTCTGCTGCGCAGTTCCTGCATCTGCGAGGTTGGCTATCGAGCGACCTGATTCATCCACTGAGTCCGCGTCGGGGAGATTCCGATCGAGAAATACTGGCTAAAATCAAAGATCAGATAGAAGAGTTTCTGTACAATAGCCAAGCGAAGCTATAGGTCGCGAAGGTTTATTGAAAGAAATGTGCAGCATTGATGCGAGTTTATTTTCCACGACAAGAGATTCCTGCCAGAGAATTTGATGACATTATCTGAAGAAAAAATACCCGTCGGGATGAGACGCTATTTGGTTGATATTCATCCCAACCGTATGACTCATTTTTTCACCGATATCTTAATCATCGGTGGTGGATTAGCAGGCTTACGCGCGGCGAACGAAGTCCCTCCGCACGTTTCGACATTAGTGGTTACGAAAGATAAATTAGCCGAATCCAACAGCCAGTATGCGCAAGGTGGTATCGCTACGGTGTGGGATCCGGAGGATCGGTTCGAAGACCATGTCCAAGATACGCTCACGGCAGGTGGGGAATTGTGCGATCGCTCCATTGTGGAAATGGTCGTGCATGAAGCGCCTCAACGCGTCGAAGAACTGATTCGCTGGGGAACTCGCTTCGATAGTCACAATGGAGAAATTCTCTTGGGTCGCGAAGGGGGACATAGCCATCAGCGAATCCTGCACGCATTAGGCGATGCCACCGGCAAAGAAATAATGCGCGCGGTCATCGAGCGGACTCGATCTCTAGCTCATGTCACAATTTGGGAACGAACTTTCACCATCGATTTACTGACCCATGAAGGAGTTTGCTGCGGAGCGATCGTGGCCATTGAAGGACATTCGCCTACCCTTGTTTGGGCCAAACAGACCATCCTCTGCTCTGGCGGTTGCGGGCAAGTGTACCGTGAGTCGACGAACCCGCGTGTGGCGACAGGCGATGGACATGCGATTGCGTACCGCGCAGGCGCCGAAGTTCGCGATATGGAGTTCATGCAATTTCATCCCACGGTTTTATACCTTGCAGGTAGCGCGCGAACTCTGATCACGGAAGCCATTCGCGGCGAAGGTGCCTACTTGATCGACTGCAACGGTTATCGCTTTATGGCGGATTACGATCCGCGACTGGAACTTGCCCCTCGCGATATCGTGAGCCAAGCGATCGTGAGTCAAATGGAAAAGACACAGCATCCTTGCGTCTATCTAACAATGCAGCATTTGGATGCAAAGTACGTCAGACAACGGTTCCCAGGAATCGCAAAAACATGCGCCGACTTCAGCATTGATATCGCCAAAGATCGGATCCCCGTGCGACCTGGTGCCCATTATATGATCGGGGGTGTCACCGTCGATGCGAGTGGACGTACTTCAATCCCAGGACTATGGGCCGCTGGTGAAGTTACCTCTAGCGGACTGCACGGCGCCAATCGACTTGCCTCCAATAGCTTACTCGAAGGACTCGTTTTTGGTGCGAAATCGGGTCACGGCGCGAGTTTGGTTGCGGAATCGATGCCGCATACTTTTCAGGTTCTACCAATCAGCTATCAAGCCGCGGAAGCTCCCTTGGATCCACTCGATGTGACCGATATCCGAAACTCTTTACAAAGCTTGATGTGGCGAAGTGTGGGCGTACGTCGCAGCGGCCCTAAACTGGAAGAAGCCTGGCAAACCATCCATGCCTATGGACTCTATGTGCTCAGACGACAATTTCATGATGCGGCAGGTTGGGAATTGCAAAATTTACTGTTGGTTTCCGGCTTGATCACTCGTGCTGCATGCATTCGCACCGAATCGAGAGGCGTTCACCTACGGACCGACTATCCCGAACTCAATAATTCCGATTGGATGAAGCACATCAAATTTCAAGCTGAAATCTGACACAACTATCGTCCAACCGTCTCCAGCAAGCGACTGATGAGAGGCAATAATTGTTTCTTGCGACTGACGACGTTGTCGAGTTTATAAAGTCGACGATCGACACGAGGATAGTTAATCGCTTCCCATCCCGGCGGTTCTTGCGACATCAACAGCAAACTGCTGTTGGTCACAATATCGGTTACCAGCAACGCGGAAAACTCCATACCTCGCGATTGACACAGTTCGGTCAAGGCGGCCTGCAATTCCTCCTTGCGATTCCAGAACAACTCGAAACCGATCTCCTCGATCTGCGAAATCGTAAATCGATGTTTGTTTTCGTTAAACTCTTTGCAATCCTCTCGCACAACTTGCGAAGGAGTGCAAGATCGCAGCGCCGAGCCTATGGCGAAAAATTCTTGAGCATAACTTTCAAGCTCAAGTCCACACATGGGCTTGAGCCAGTCGAGCATTTCTCGATCGACATCGGTGGTTGTCGGACTGCGCAGAAAAAGTGTATCTGAGATAATTCCCGATGCCATACAAATGGCGATACCCTGAGAGGGTTTCAAGCTATGACTGCGATATTGACGGGCAACCAAAGTACAGGTCGAACCGACAGGCTCCATGGTCAGCTTGATCGGTTGGGTCGTCTTGAGCGATCCACCGAGCCGATGGTGGTCGACTACCTCCAAGATATCGGATTCTTCTGCACCCTCGACGGCTTGCGATATTTCATTATGATCGACCAGCACAAGTTTGCGTTTGGGTGGACTGAGTAAATCGCTTTTCGAAACGATACCGACGAGCTTTCCGCTTTCGTCGGTAACTGGAAAGATGGGTTGGTTTGCCCGGTCGGTTATGCGACGTGCCTCCGATAGAGGCTGCTCCGAAATCAATGTAACAAATTTGCGTTGAATCGCATTGAGAATCGCGCGAGCCGTTTTGATTTTGATCGTGGTCGTAGCGGTGTCGTAGGGACTCTTGATAACGGTAACGTTCTTTTCTTGAGCGAGTTCCAGAAGATCGGGCGAAAGATCAAAGCCACCTGTCACGATCATCCCACGCACACCGCACTCGAGCGCAGGCAATTGGATCGTAGGCCTATCACCGCAGACCACCAGGAGCTGTTCAGCTTTGAATCGGTGTAGCCTTTCCTTAAATCCATGAGCGCTCATCGCCCCAACCATCACCAGAATATCTTCGGTTTTGTCGGCGTTGACCGCATGCTGAAACTCACCTCCCAACACACGGCAAATTTTACTCAAGCAACTGCTTACGCGGCGCGATCCGAGCGAGTCGTCACCATCCTCGAAAACAACCTCTAAAAGTTCTACCAAATTGATGATTCCAACGACTCGTTGATCCGCGGTTACGACGGGTGCCGAGCGAAGTGAATGCGTTTTGAGTCGTTCATAAACCTCATAGAAAACTTCGTCCTCGCGAGCGGTTACTACGTCGTGACGACAGATATCACCCACCTCCGGACGAACATCCATGACGATGCGAGGCGCTTCTACTTTGGCTGTATCTAGAGCAAATTTGGTGCGCTGATTTGGAGGACCGCAGCAAGCAGCGACAGCTTCCGGAATGGTGGTCCGTCGAAGTAATTCGGCGTATGCCAGAGCCGCACATATGGCATCGGCGTCCGGATTGCGATGGCCGAAAACGAGAACTTGTTGCAAGGACATGAATGAACGTCACCTAAGCTTTTTTAAACATCCGTGAAAATCGACCGCTATTCTACGGCAGCGGGCGACAACCTGACGTGGGATTGACACGATCCAAAAAATTCGATGGCCAGCCTTCGCCAAATTTCCCCACCAAAGCATTATAACAAGGTTTTCCCGTTTTGACTTGAAAAGCGTCCCGAGCGAATCACCGCTCCCAGGAATTGTTCGAATTCGAGTTTTTGGGGGGAGCGTGCAGGCGGATTCAATTTCGCGTAAACTCCCGATTGGTACGAAAGTGGAACCTCGGCATCGAACCTGCTGCGACCGGAGCGGAAGCAATTGAACACATTTGCCCAACTAAAGCCAAAAATTATTCAAGATAATGGCGAAGTACCTTTGGTGCTCTATTCGGAAGCCACTGTTCCCCTTGGAAAAATGACTTTTCTAAGGCGTGCGTTAGTTTTAGCCGAATTGGCCGTTATCGCTTATAACGATGAAGCGGAATCGAAACGGGCCGCGGAAGCTATCGGTTTTCCGGAATGCGAGCTGTTTGACAAAAATGGCGCTCAAGCCTATCGATTTCGAAATCAACACGATGTGATTTTCGCTTGCCGTGGTACGGAGCCCAGCGAATGGAACGATTTACATGCCGATGCTCGGGCATCGATGGTTTTGGTGAGCACCTTCGGCAGGGTCCACAGCGGCTTTCACGGCGAAGTGGATGAAATCTGGCCACTGATGGAAAAACTCTTGCAAGACAATAGCCTCCCCGCATGGTTTTGCGGACACTCACTCGGAGCAGCGATGGCGACGATTTGCGCAAACCGCTGCCAAATGTCGCCTATCTGGACCAATCCCCGCGAATTACATACCTTTGGCTCGCCTCGTGTAGGCTGCAAAAAATATGTCAACCACGCCAAAGTCACTCACTATCGCTGGGTTCAAAACAACGATATCGTAACGCGAGTTCCACCGGTTTGGCTCGGATATCGTCACAGTGGTAAAGAAATTTATATCGATCGCAATGGCCGAATCAAACGCCTAACAGGTCTTTGGCGCAGTCGTGATCGCTGGCGAGGCTTGCTCAAAGGCTTACGCATCGGCAAGTTCGATCTCTTGACCGATCATAGCATGCGTCTTTATGCAGAAAATATCGCTCTGGCAGTCGACCATGAGTTGGAAACCATTGCCAGCGGTGGAAAGTCGATCCAAAAACAAGAAATTGTCATTCAAGAAACAAATGAGTGAGACGGCCATACAACGACAAAAGCCTATCCGACGAACATTAGCTGCCTTAGCGTTGGCCGCAGATTTCGGAGTAGTCAGCAAGCCCCTACGCTTGAGCCGACTCGAGTTGTAACAAAGCCAGCGTGCCCAAACCGTAGAACGTGTATTCGATGTCTTTAGCCGGGTCGAGTTCAAAGCCTGCAAAACCACCACCCGCTCGAGACATCGAAAGAACGTATTTTTGAGCCGCATCGATATCGACCCAGTGCAACCTGTTCAGATCGAGCAATGTTACACAGGCAGTGAACGTGCTCAACACGTCCGGCAAGGGGATGCGAGAGTTTGCCTGGAAGCCCCCTCCATCCACTTGCATTTCAGCGAGAAATTCGCCTGTTTCCTGAGCTAACTCTTCCGTCAATCCACCGACCACCGAGAGAGTTCCAATCGCAGCGGCGGTTGGATTTACCCCAGCTCGTTTGCCCACTCGAATTTCTAGAAAACCACCATCCTTCTGCTTCTGCCCCATCAAAAACCGCTGAATGCCTTCCGGCTCAACAATCGGTTGGTCAATCAGTTGCAGACAGAGTAAAACTAAAAACGTTTGATAGGTGCTACCCGCTTGCCCCTCGAGCGACTTGGCATAGCCACCATCTGGCCGCCGCAATTGAGCTAACAAAGTCGCCAACCGACTTTGCCAATCCCTGCGGCTCTCGGACATCACATCCAAACCGATCGATGCCTCAAGAAGTTTCACGCTATAGACCAAAGCCAACAAGTCGACGATCGTTTGAAACGTACTGAGCTTGTTACGAAGAAATGCCGCACTTCGCTGGGCCACCTCGCCCTCCAAGAGCCCCAAAAACGCGAGGGTCCGCAAAGCGAAACTTGTATAATATAAATCGCTCTCCCCTTCACGACCTGCCCAGCCCCCATCATCGCGCTGCTGCGACAAGACATAACCAGCATTCCGCTCAGTAATCTCATTCGGCAGTCGCGACGCTCCGTAGGTCAAGGCCAACGTGAGTCGCTCCAGATAAGTGAGATCTTTTTCCACAGCACTACGCTCGCAGATAAGGAGTCAACTTCGCACGAACATCATCTGGGATTCGAATCGATTTAATATCGTGCCCCTCCAGCATACGACAACAAACAACGGTCGTCTCACCTTCGGCCACTAGGTTGGATTCCAAATATATCTCATACGCAAAGGTGATACTCTTCTCTCCAAGTCGCGAGATCTGCAACTGAATATCTAACATTTGCTCAAAGCGTACCGGACCTCGAAATTGGCAGTTCGCTGACACACGCGGCCAGTGCACATTGCCCTCGGAAGTCGACATAGGAAAAACACTCAAGCCCAAATGCCTCCACAGCACATGCTCCGCTTGCTCCATGTACAAGAAGAAGGAGCTGTAGTGCACGATTCCAGCAGCGTCAGTATCAACAAATTCGACACGTCGCGAATGGTGGAATTTTTGCGGCATCGCTTATCTCTCCAGAAAGCGAAAAGGGAAGTCGCCTCTGCACAATAAAAAACGCCGCAAGCAATCTGCAAGCGGCGCTAACTTTGTATCGAATTCGATTGGCTACGACGAGATCATGCTATCCCGAAAAACTACTCGCCGGTGTAAGGCAACAATGCCATGAAGCGGGCTCGCTTGATCGCCAAAGTCACCGCGTGCTGGCTCACCGCCGAACAACCCGTCTTGCGTCGACCGACAATTCGACCGTGGCGATTGATCAATTTGCGAAGCAAATCGACATCCTTGTAATCGACATACATCGGCCTTGGTCGTTTCCCTTCAACAAACAACGGATCCTTCTTCTTTGTGCGGGCTCGAACTCGCGTACGCTTGCGAGGCCCTTTGCCCTTGCCAGGATTACCGCGTCGTGGAGGTGCCGAAGTGCTCATAATCGTCTGTCCTAAACTCCAGATTATTGGAATGTCGTTATGAAATGATTGTTATTGATTCATGTTGGTTGATGCTAATTGCTGGCAATTGGCCTGCAGTCCACTGACAGCCCTGTTTCCAAGGCAGCCCTGTTTCCAAGACAGCCCTGTTTCCAAGACAGCCCTGTCATTTAGACGGAGGCCTGTGACCGAAACTTATCCCGCCAGCCTAAAACTCGACGCTTTCGCCACTGCTGTTCCGGCACTAGCCACTGCTGTTCCGGCAATACTGCTGTTCCGGCAATACTGCTGTTCCGGCAATACTGCTGTTCCGGCAATACTGCTGTTCCGGCAATACTGCTGTTCCGGCAATA
>Ga0169931_10000449_pt1 | contig 67423 bp, 62 predicted proteins | sample Kivu_15m_20L_FD_129675 | JGI IMG/M metagenome (GOLD analysis project Ga0169931, IMG submission 129675) | Freshwater microbial communities from Lake Kivu, Western Province, Rwanda to study Microbial Dark Matter (Phase II) - Kivu_15m_20L... | ecosystem: Environmental > Aquatic > Freshwater > Lake... | reverse complement strand
TTAAAAATGAAATTGTAACCATCGGCATCTGTGAAGTTGACCCAGCCAAGCAGGTTGGAACTTATATTGAGCCTTCTGAATGGAATGATATCATCAGTGATCCTGAAACACTGGTCATTGACACCCGCAATGATTATGAATATGCAATTGGCACATTCAAGCACGCAGTTAACCCTAAGACTGAGACTTTTCGTGAGTTTCCCAAATACGTGTCATCCATTGATCGATCCAAATACAAAAGGATTGCCATGTTTTGCACCGGAGGTATCCGCTGTGAAAAAGCCTCTTCATATATGCTCATGGAAGGCTTTGAAAATGTCACACACCTGAAAGGTGGTATTTTAGCCTACCTTGAAAAAGTCAAGCCTGAAGATAGCTTATGGGAGGGTGAATGCTTTGTATTTGATGAACGAGTCAGCGTCAACCACCAGCTGCAAAAAGGCCATTATGATCAATGTCATGGCTGCAGAAGACCCATTGATCAGACAGATAAAACATCCGATATGTATATCAAGGGCGTTAGTTGTCCTCAGTGTTTTCATTTAACCAGCGCTGATCAGAAAAACCGATTCACAGAGCGCCAAAAACAAATTGATTTAGCAAAAACCAGATCATAAAAAAGCCCCTCAATGGGGGCTTTAATATTTTTAGACTTGATGATTTATTTTTCTTTCTTCTTCAGGGTATTATAGGAAAAATCTCAAAGATTTTGTGAGATATTTCTTAAAAAGATAAATAAAACCCGTAATAATTCCATCTTTTATGCACCCAGCAATTAGTCAGATGCCTTTATTTCACTGAGCACCTTTGAAAGCTGCGATTCAAAACGGGCCCAACTACCAAAACCAATAAATCGACCATACACTTTTGGCTTATCTTCATTTGAAACCACCAAGAAGTTTGGAGTACCCGTCCTCAAAGCCTCTGGAAAACGCTCACTCAGCCAAGTAACATCATCAAGTTTTGTGATGTCCACTGGCCTCAAATCAACCTCATCTTTTAGTTGACTTTGACTACTTTGCCACGCTTTTTCCCAAGCCTGGCAATGCCCGCAGCTAGGATGGGTAACTGCAACCAGTAAAGGCTTTGCCACCAACCATCCACAAAAAAATATACATAACCACAATTTTCTCATAATAAATTCCAAATGATTGCCAGCTTCTATACTACACATTATGAATAAAAACAACAACCGCAATTGACACCGATTCATGCATTGGATAATTTAAAACATGACTTTATTTTGCACATATCTGCTGTTGATTTTACCTGCGATCTTTGCACAAACCCGTGTGTTTACAAACACAGAAGAATTAAGCTCTGCCCCCTGGATCAGTCCAGCAAGCCTGATTAAGATTATTCTCGTTGAAAAGGCTCTTAAGCACCCCCTGCCTGAAAGATTTGAAACCAAGGCATATCTCCCAGTCTGTCCCAACAAAATCTGTAAAGAACCCCTTATTATCACTTTAAACGACCCAGAACTAAGCACACCAAGCATCAACGCCTTTTTCAGCTCTATCAGTCAAACAATCACTGAGTTTAAAGCGCCTATTTATATCCATTACAAACCCATGAACACTTTGCAAACAGGGGTCTTTCACGAGGAGCGTTATGAATGTTTCAGTGCTTTGCCCACTGGCATAGATCTTGATAAAAACTGTATTTGGCAAACCATATCACCCAGCACAAAAACCATTGCGCTTTATGACTCTGTTTTTACCATCAAACGCTCGTCACTTAATCAATGCCGCCATCAAAACGAACCCTCAGATTTTATTCAAGATTTAAACTTAAGAGCCTGGATTAATCAACATCAAAAAACTTTTGAGATTTGCCATGATGACAATCGATCATTCAAGGTTAAAAGTCATGTCAAAAATCCGATGCAGCACTTTAAGCAGGTCATCATGAATGCGCTTCATGCCCATCACATTAACCATCAATCAATTACTTTCACCCAAAGACCCGCCCATATCTCCAAAAACACGACTTTAAAAGTTATTTCCAGCACCTCTAAACAACAACTGCTTAGGGCCATATTACAAAAATCTGATAACTTTATTGCCCAATTTTTATTTCAATCCATCGGAGCACCCAAACTAGGTCCCTATATATTTGATGGATCAGGCCTATCTCGCTATAACCTCATTCAGCCGCATACCTTAAACCAGGGTTTAAAGTCATTAATTAAAACCCATCCCTGGGTAAAGGATCTAATGCTGAGCGAAAAAGATCTTAACCTCAAGCTCCCAAAAGACACCCATCTTTATTATAAGACAGGGACATTATTTCCAATTAAGAATATCCTTGGCCTTATCGAACAACCCAATCACCCAGACCTCTTTTTTACTTTAAGTTGCTCCTGGCCTGACCCTAAGGACTGTCAATCCAGTCTTTTAGATGAAATCCAGAAACTAATGACTAAGCATGATCTGACATCACAAGAAAATGCGAAAGCCCTCTCTCAAATTCCATCCGCTGCCATTTAAATCGGGGCCGAACTAAAACCTTACCATTAACTGCCAGACCTACAGACCCTCCCCCATCAAGATTCAAGGCATATCGAATGTCACGCTGCCTTAACCATACAGCCAGGTCCCTCAAAGATAAACCTTGACCTTGAATCCAGGATGGTAAACTCCCCCAAATCTTCATTAAAATTTGCCCCATCAAGCCAGCCTCAACCACCACAAAAACTAAGTTTCCATTGTCTTTTTCAGCAATAATGCTTCTTGCATATGGGAGCCGATAAAAACCGCCCTTATAATAAACAGCCTTCTGTATTTCCCCTCGATCAATCAATAAAGGCGCCCCCATGACAACATGAGGCATAGACCTCCAAACTTTGGCTGAAGTATACCTTGGCTGATAATCAACAAAAGCATCCTGCCCCTGCCCACAGTCATTAAGACCCCGGGTAACTCGCGGCGCTATCACATCCCAAACTGTATGAGCCCCATCCCAACCAAAAGCACCCTGCTTCACATGCGAAGATGATATGAACTGACAATCTTTTTTAAGAAGGTATGTGGGCTGATGCGCCCTACCGTTTGACAAAAAAAAACTACCATTCATCACCACCGATTGAGAATGGTATTTTGCAACATCCGAAAGTTTTTGATGTTGATCTGTATCAATAACAATATTAAGCTGACCTTGCTCAAATTCAGCCCAATGAATACGAGCACCTTTATATTCAAACACATGATAATCCAATGCCATCACACTCGCACTTAAAAGCAATGGATAAAGCCAACGACTAAATTTCAACATTTGCATAAATAAAATGATCATATGGCTTAAGATTAACATGCCCTTCAACAAAATTCATCATCACCCTTAGGGCTTATCATCTATTTTTACCACTCAAACTGGCATTTTTGCTATTTGACTTCTGCTTGTACTTTTACCAAATCAATTCAGGACCCAGTAGCCATGCATTCATCAAAGCAACAATTTTCATATCACTTCATCACCTGGCACTAAATGCTAATTTAAACTCACTGGCCAATTTCATGCGCATTGCCTTCAGCAGCAACCACCAAGCAAATATTTTTCACCCATACTACAACCTTGCCATGCTTGAAAACATCGACAGTCCTGTAAACCCAGTCTTTATCGATACCAATGCCCACTACTGTCCAAACTCAAGATAAACTTGATCGATGCAATTTAGAAAAAACATTTGAATATGGCAATTTTTCTTGCTATAATTCAAAGAGATAATAAGAAAGGTGAAAAAATGCGTATAACTGAAACCCCTCGCTCTGACATGGTGAGTAGAAGCGTAGTGTTTAATGAAGAACCAGACCTTTCGTTATTGATTAAAAAAGTACCTGTATTTGATCAGCAGGATCAAAACAAGATTCTTGGATGGAAAGAGCGTGAAGAGTCACCTGATGCCTGGTATCTTACAAAAGATGGTGAGTATAAAAAACATTCTAAAGCACCAAATGCCGAAGATATTATCCCTTTTGCTATAAAAGATGGAAGTAGCGTTTCATTTCCCACATTTATGGTTGATATTGACGAAAACGGCGCTTTAAATAAAGCAGATTTTCCAGAACCAGGATCAGCCGGCAGTTATCATCATCCAGACCCAGTTGCTACTCCTCAGATAAAATTGACACAAGATCAGCAAGAAAAATACCTTAAAAACCATGCAGCATACCAAAGTGGCAACCCTCAATCCGACCTTCATAGAAATTATTCTCAAATACAAGTTATAAAAGATGGTGAATCTAAGCCTTTAATAAAAGTGATAAAACAAAATAGTGTGGATACCCCTGAATTCTTTGAGCATTGTCTTACTAAATTGGGACTAACTGAACAACAAAAAAAAGCTCTCAAACAACCAGGCAATGCATTACAGTCACTTGCATTGGCAACTGAGGTGGTTTCTCAAGCCACCCAATGTGGGCAACAGAGTCCAAATAAAGACGACCTTATTGTTGAATTTAAATTTGAAAAAGAAATGATCGCCATAACTTTCGGCCAACGCTTAAAAAGTTTAACATTCGATACTCCAGAACCGAGGCAGCTATGCATGGGTGAAAATAATAAATTAATAATTCAAGAGTTGACTGGTGCTCAACCTGCTAAAGAAATGGGCATTCTAAAAAGCACAAAAACGTTTGACAGCCAAGGCAATGCTTCATTAATTTTAGCTGAAATTACCGGAGAGCCACTAACAACTCTTGTAAGACTTAGCCAGAATCCAGTTAAAAATTTTTTTGAAATCAGGGAGCTGTTCCAAGATGAAGAGATGGCTCTAATTTATCTAAAACATTTTAAGGCATTAGATGATTTTTTCAACATATTACCCAGTGCACGACTTCCTTTTTACTACACTGACAAGCGCTTAAAAGTTGCTATTGAAACAACTCATGGGTGGCGAAAGGCTGATATTTCAGAGGAAAATAAACAGCCCATGCTTGATATTCTTGTTAAAGAGTATCGTCAAAAAATGTCATGGGGTAAAACAATATTGGCCTTGATTGGCCGCCCTTTCTACTTCATTTTTGACCTTATTAGGGCATTCTTTTCAAATAATCAGCAGGTTACCCCAATCCCACAAGCCAAAGGCGCTCAAGGCCATAGCAGCACTTTTCATACGCAAGATCCTATATTAACTGCTAAAACTCCATCTAAACCTAATCCCCAAGCCTCCCCCCCCAACCCTAACCGGTTGTGAAAATAAGTAAATGTGTTATCATCGGTTTAACGGAGGAAAATAATGCCTACAATTATTTACCCAGAAAATGATTTTAATTTATTAACTGAATCCCTCAGCAACATTCCATTGCCTAATTTCTTTCAAACCGATGACCATATCAAACTACTTCTTTTAAAATCTGATAACAAGGCAGCTAAGGATTTAATACTTCTACCCCCTGATATGAAAGAGAGGGCTTTAAATGAGGCCGTTAAAAAATTTCGAACCAAACAAAATTACAACTGGTTTCAAATTATCTTGCAAAATTTCTTACTATTTTTTATATCCTTATTCAATTCTGACCTTAAAAAAGTTATCGATGACCAAATAAAAACCGAATTTACATTTGTTCCTGAAGAAACCTTAAAAAGAGAAATACCTTTTCATCATATTGCACGAAAAGTAAATTCAACAACAATTGAGCAACTTCTTGGGCAAGATGTCAAAGTTCACCGGAAAGATGATGCCAGAGTTTGGGAACTTAAAAAAGGAGAGAAAATTTATGGCTTTTCTACCGACAAAGGCATCATAGAATTAAAAGGGATTGAAGTCCGCGGACAGGCAATGCCTCTCATAATACGAAATGATGATGAATCATACACTTTAAGTGGGTTTATGATTGATAGTAATAATCTTTATGCAGCTTTTACCGTCACCTCAACCCCCTCCTTAGGACCGACTATTCATATTGAAGCAGAAACCTACGAGTGCTTAATTCGCTCCCTTAAAAATCTTCCTGGAAGCCCCGCTGGGGATTTTTACAGAGAGTGCCGACAAAAAGATTTCATATTCGAGGGTTTTGAGGAACCAAATCAACTTTTAAAAAAAGCAGAAACTCTCAATCAAACCGAACTTGACCCCTTCAGTCTTATTTTTGATCAACAAGCCACTGCTCCACAAATTCAGGCAATGAACTCTAATGGCTATGCTTTTCAAGGCCCTTTGTTTTTACCAATGGAATACGCCCAGCAAACTTTTGGAATCTATTGTCAGCCAGAGGAAGAAGGCAGAAAATCAAGCATCATCAAAAATGTCGATGGCACTATTTCTTTTCAAACCCACCTGGGTTTGCACTATAGCTGCAATTTTTTCAATGATTATTATTACTCACCCGATCATGGTTGCCTACAAACAGCTCATAAAATTGAATTTATCTCAAAAAATGGGAAAATCACTCCAGTAACAGCCGGTACTTTTCAAAAAAGACAGAGGCTGCCAATCATTGAAAGAGCCCTCTGTACACAGACATTCAGGCCAGATGGGACTGTTGATATTAAGTCTAATCTGGTCATGCACAAAAATGCAACCGAATTTCTCAAGCTCTTCAAAGAGGCGCTCTCCATTGAAGCAATAATAGAAACATTAAGGAATGGGACTTACCCCACACAAAAGTTTAATCAGTTAGTTACTCGATTTGGTTTTAACCCAAGTGAAACTTTGCTTAGACAGATAATTTGTCAAGTACTATCAGTGATCCCAGAGCCGATAAAACAGAATGCAGATCTGGCTAAAATTAGTCAATCGCTAAATGACGGAGACCCCCGCTACAAACAAGCCTTAAGTTCTGCATTTGATCTCTCAAAGCAAGACCCATTGACCAGAGACAACCCTGGAGACAAAAACCTCAGACTCAGGAGCTAGCATTAATCTAAAATATTCAGCCTCAGCCAGATACAGACCATGTCTTAGATAATGTGCCCACATAAAGCTTAACAGTGCAATGCCCATCAGTCTCAAAAAGTCCGAGGCAGAAGCTGCCGCTAAATTAGGATTCTTCATACCGTTAACCCCTAGCCAAATTAAGCATTGCTCTAGCTGATTGGCATGCTTCTTAAGAAGCTGAGTAAAAGGTTCATCAGGACATTCAAACGAACGCAACAGTTCAATAAATTCACGCACGGTCTTGCCTTGATCTTTTAATATCTTACGAGCTACTAAATCTAGGGCTTGAATTCCATTGGTACCCTCATAAATCATCGTTACACGAACATCTCGAAGATACTGCTCAATTACCCCATCTTTTGTATAGCCCATCCCGCCCATGACCTGCATAGCCTCAGAAACCATATCAACACATCTCTCGGTTAAGAAACTTTTTATAATAGGGGTCAAATGACCACTCCAGGCCTGATGACCTTCTTCAACTTTAATTGCTGTAAATGCAACCAGTGCCCGCATTGAAATCAGTTGACAATGTATATTATGCAGCATCCTTTTTACATCAGGATGCACAATGATCAAATCTGCCTTTTTATCCATTTCACGATCTGATGGTCTTAATGCTCTTGATTGCCGGCGCTCATGTGCGAATTTTAATGCAGCTTGATAAGCAATTTCAGCGACCCCCAGTGCTTGAACCCCGACTGCCAAACGTGCTTCATTCATCATTTGAAACATTAAAGGCAACCCCTGATGCGGCTCACCTATCAAATACCCCCTGGCCCCTTCATAACTCATAAAGCAGGTAGGTGCACCATGTGTCCCCATTTTTTTCTCAATTCCAGTACAAATTACACCATTTAGCTTGGCATTTTCCAAGTATTTAGGCACTAAGAATAAACTAATCCCCTTAGATCCTTCTGGAGCATCTGGCAATTTTGCAAGAACCAAATGTATGATATTCTCAGTCATTTGATGTTCTCCAAAACTAATCCAAATCTTATTGCCCGTGATTAAGAAGCTATCTCCATCTGGCTTTGCTTGTGTGACAATTAACCCAAGGTCAGTTCCACACTGTGGCTCAGTCAAGCACATCACTCCTGAATATTTTCCTTCGACCATTGCATGCAAATACTTATTCTTTAATGAATCATTTGCAAACGCATCTAGCACACGAATGACGCCAGAAGAGAGTAAGTGGCAGGTGGATAAAGATAAGTTGCCACTGGATAACATTTCCATCAACATATTCATCACAATCGGTGGAGCACCCAGGCCACCCCACTCTACAGGCATCCCTAAACTCAACATACCATTGGCCGCCATTTGATGATAAGCCTCATCATACGCCTTTGGTAATATGACCTGACCCTGGACAAATTGTGCCCCTATCTCATCACCAACAAGATTAGTGCCCACCATTTTATCCTCAACCCAGCTGGACATTCCGATTAACAATGCATCTATAGTCTGTGCATCATATTCAGGATGTGAATAATTGAAAATAGTAATTAATTGCTTAAATTGATCAATAGGTGCCTGGTAGTAACGCATACACATCCTTTCTAGATTTGATTATTCCTTTAAGTATTATAACATGAACTTAGCATATTGATGGAAACACCCATGAGTAAATCTGATTTAGAAAATAAAATTCGAAGCCTCATTCAAACAATCCGCATCGCAATTAAACCTGAGCTGGCCATTCCAACGAATGAACTATCACACCCAGTTAATTATCGAATCAATCGATTGAGAGCACAAATGGCTGAGCTCAAAAAAATTCATGAGCAAACCAGTGCTTCCATCGCCAAGATTAGCACAAATCTTGAGGCACTTTTAGAAGAAATAAATCCCAAAACAGACGCCGCGCCCCATGTCAATGAAGAAGCGGCATCAGTAAAAGATGAAATGCCAAAAACTAAAAAACCTGGCACAAAGAAAGCTCAGGCCCCAAAAACCAAAACAGAGGATAAAAATAATGAGTCAATATAGAGATGAAAAAGATAGCATCGGTAACATCAAGGTCCATCAAGAGGCTTTATGGGGCGCACAAACTCAGCGCTCATTACAAAATTTCAAAATCGGCGAAGAAAAATTCCCCTGTGCCTTTATTCATGCTTATGTGGAACTAAAAAAAGCAGCAGCACAATCCAACCAGGAACTTGGAGCCTTAGACTCAGCGATTGCAAACCATATTGTTGGCGCTTGCGATGAAATTCTATCTGGCCAACATGACCATCAATTTCCACTTAGCATTTGGCAAACTGGCTCTGGCACCCAAACTAACATGAACATCAACGAAGTAATCGCCAATCTTGCAAATGAGAAGGCAGGTCAACCCCGAGGTACAAAAACCCCGGTACACCCCAATGACCATGTCAACTGCTCACAGTCTTCAAACGATAGTTTCCCAACGGCTATGCACATTGCTACCGCTAAAAGCGTGTTTGAAGCTTTACTTCCTGAAATGTTGCGATTTAAAAATACCCTGCAAAAAAAAGCCACTGCCTTTGATCATATTGTTAAAATCGGCAGAACCCATTTACAAGACGCAGTCCCACTGACTCTTGGTGATGTATTTTCAAGCTACCATCAACTGATAGATGACCATATTCAGGACATTCATCAATGCTGTGACAAAATCTTTGAGCTGGCTATTGGCGGCACAGCGGTTGGCACTGGCTTAAACTGCCCTGACGGGTTTGATGAAAAAATGACTGAACATTTATCAACTCAAACCTCACTGCCATTTTGTGTGGCCAAAAACAAATTTTCTGCATTAAGTGCACATATGCCACTTTGCGCACTCAGTGGCTGTCTTGCAAACCTTGCTGCATCACTTCATAAAATTGCACACGACATTCGTATGCTTGCCTCAGGACCCCGCTGCGGACTTGGAGAATTGATATTACCAGAGAATGAGCCTGGCTCCTCGATTATGCCGGGAAAAGTCAATCCAACACAATCAGAGGCAATGACAATGGTTTGTTTTCAGGTGCAAGGTCTTTCAGTAGCCGTTACGCAAGCTTCCACACATGGTCATTTTGAGCTTAATGTCTACAAACCACTCATTATATTTAACATTCTCAACAGTATTCGTTTACTGACTGATGCTATGTCTTCATTTAATCAAAACTGTCTTGCCGGAATTGAGGCAAATACCACACGAATCAATGCTTACCTGCATCATTCACTGATGTTAGTAACAGCACTCAACCCAATTATTGGTTACGATCAATCCGCCAAAATCGCAAAACATGCTCATGAAAATCATCTTTCACTAAAAGAAGCAGCCATGGCATTAAATATTTTGGACGAAAATACCTTTGACGATGCGGTTGATGCACTAAGTATGGCAAGACCCCACAAAAACAATGATGAATAAGCTATAATTAATATAATAATAAGGTAAGGAGTAGAATATGACAAGCTTAACTCTAATCATCCTATTTGGCACCTTTCTAAGCATACTATCTTTAAAATTTGTGATTGAGGCTGAGGAGGTAAAAGCCATAGCTAAAGACCTCATTCACAATCATGGTCTAATGCTCATGGCGGGAATTATTCCTTTATTGATAGGACTTACCATTATTGGCCTGTACCCTCCACATGCTCAAACCCAAACGCCTGACTTAATAGTCGCATATCTTGGTTGCATTTTCTTCATTATTGGCTCATTCCGCCTTTTATGCAGAAACATGTGGATCAAGCTGCTAAGAACCTACTCCGTTGAAGTGAAACATACCCGCATCATCATGATCATCGGTCTTATCGTAGGACTAACTTTAGTTGCTTTTGGTTTAGAAATCATATAATGCATCACTCAAGCAGTCAGCTTTTTGAATCTGATAATAACTTATCGCACCACCACCAAGCTCAAATGTAAATTCAGCTTGTGGTGGTATGCTGATTAATTGATGGCTATATGGCACTGCTGTTTGAAAATCTAAAACACAACCGTTAGAATCAAAAAAAACCAGATCAAGTAATATTGGCACGTTTCTCATCCAAAAAGACCGTGACTGCCCATCAAACATTAGCGCATGATTGATAGGCCACTGATGCATACCCATCAAGCCAAAGAATCGATCTAAGGGATGACTCATGCGATGAACATGAAGCGACCTACCATTCAAAAGAACCCTGTAAGAAGAGGTTGTAACTGGGGACTTTGGCAAACTGGCAGCATCCAAGTCCCAAAAAAGTAGCATCACACTGGCAATCGCATTCATAAAAAAAGCGCAATAAAAGCGCGTCCCTCTTGATTTAAAATCAAAGACTGTGCCATAAATGCCTCAGGGCGAAGTAAATCAGCACCAACTCCCATTTCTTCAAATGGCCATTTATATTGCTGGTGGAAATCATGCACTGACAATGTCTGTGAAACCACCAAGAGCATATCCGCTTTAGTCAGAAGCTGCTGCATGCTTATTTCACTAAAAGGAGAAATCTCCCCATCAAAAAATACACAAGGCATTTCATATTGCCTCTGTTTGTATTCAACATATGCTTCTTTAATAAAAATTGAATCATAATTGCCATTTTGAAATTGATCCATCTGCATACTAATTGCCTTTGGGGTATGTTCTAGACACACATAAAGCATCAACCATCATTTCCTCAACTTCGCCCTCTATGCTGTCATCTTCGGAGTATGTTCTAAACGTACATAAAGCATCAACCATCATTTTCTCAACTTCTTGCTCTATGCTGTCATCTTCGGAGACTAAAGGTGATAATATACGATATGCATGCTTAGTGACATCATCAGGTTTAAGCTCACGCAATATTTCAGGATCTAAAAGGGCAGTAGCTCTTTGACAAATTTCTTTTCTACCCATAACATGGATATGGTTAAAGAATACTGCATTAAGCTGGCCCCATAATTGATTCATCAGCTGAAATGAACAATTTGCCGCACCTCCATGCCAATCTGCTGAATACTCAAAAAATGATTGCAGACTATTTGCATAAAGCTCCTGGGGTGCTTCTAAACCCTCCTTCCCCTGGAAAGCTTTCATGGCAGCTTCATAATTTTTATTCAAATACATATAAAAAGCAGCAGCCACTATCACCTGACTATAATTCCCCGGCGGCCATAAGCTTCCGGGGTCAGGTAATTTTTTTCCTAAAAGTAATTCAGCTGGGAGAGCTCTGGAAAACACCCTAGAAAGCAAGGCAGCAGCTTGATTCCATTGATCAGAAGGAACTTTCCATTCTTTTAGCCCTCTGCAAATTTCTTCCCAAACTGCTTCTAAAGGTTTAGGTTTTACGATACATGTTCCATGTTTAGAATCTTGAGTTAACATTTCTTTAAATTCAGGCATAATGGGGTATTTATCCTCAAACAATTTGTATACACCCCCTCCGCCATGCCCTGCTAAAGAACGATGAGCTGATTGAGAATTGGAAGCCTCACTAACGAGCTTAGAGACCCCGGCTCTCTGTTTATCAACATACTCAGATGCCCGCTCCATATAACCTAGCTCATCGGAAGAGGTCGGGCTTGGAAACTGACTAAATTGATCAATTTCACTCAAGGAACGACCGTTTTGAACAAAGTAAGTCCGCTTACGAATGGGCATGTTAAAAAGTTGAATTAGCTGACTTGGAGCAATCGCAACTTCGGTATCAATATTACGTTTTAGAAAATCAAGAAGCTGTTTTCGATGTTCATATAAAATGGTCTTTAGCCTTAATAAAATAGACCGTGGGCAAATGTTAAAAATTAACTGAAAAACAGATTGATGGTCGCCATCACATTCTTTCATAATATCCAAAAAAAGATCCGCTGAATCAAGACTCAGAGCAATTTTTTGGTTATACACTTCAAAGTACCAGCAAAACATTTTCTTTTTTATCAAGTCAAATTTTGAAATTTTACCTAAAATTTGAGCAGAGATTTCTTCTTTTGAATCTTCCTTCAACTCTTGAAGTCGAGCAGCTAAATCTCCAGACACCATAACCATCGCATCCACTCCCAAAATTTCTTCAGCCAAATCTGCATTTGGGGCAGAAATACCGTCAAATAAAGGGAAATGCAACCCTTTGTCCAGATATCGCACAATAAGAGGATTTTTTATGTTTTTAACGATATATGTTAATATTTTTTCCTGGACGGAAGATAAACCCAGCTCTTGTATTGATTGATTTGAACCATCTGTCCCCAAAACTAGCAATGAAGCAATGAAAGCGCCCAGTTTTTCTAATTTAACACCTTCAATCTCTACAAGCATCAATAGTAAATTCTTGTAAGCATCATCTATCCTACTCAAATCTTCAAACCCCATCACTCGATTAACAATAATTGGGAAGTATTTTGGCGATACACTTAGAAGACTCTGAATCATCTTAACCCCTGAATCTGACATGAAATTGCCTTCAGCCGTTACTTTGAAATTAACGTTCAGATTTTTAAATAAATCAGATTTCATCAGGCCACAACTTGATCCAAGGCAAATCAGTCCCAAAAAATCATTGGTTATTTTTTGATCATTAATTTCGAAACCAGAAATTTTTCTAAACCAGACCTTAAGCCAATTTGAGGGAAAATAGGATAGAAGGCTAACAGATGGCAATCTAAACTTCATATTGACCGAAAACTGAGCCAAAATCACCGCTAAAGAAACGCAGGTTAGCAATGGCATGACAGGAGGCGATACGACAAAGAAATTAAGTGTCGCACTAATTATTGTAAATAACACAAACACATCAGCCAGTGTCGTGAGAGTTAAAAAACCAATTCGAAAGAAATGAGATTTGTTAGAATTTTTGAAACTGAGCATTTTTGACAAACTCTTTTTTGGTTAAATTAGCAAAAATCTCAGCCACTGTCAACGAACAGAGCCCGATGGGTTAATGATATGATAACCTTGTAAATTCCTCATATTCAAGCCCCCTTGCTGAAATATGAGATACTGCCCCCTTACTCCAAGCAACTGACCAAGCTGGTTATCACCTATGGCCAACTTAATTGATTTGGCCTTTAAAGCATAAGCATCGACTGGATATTTAAATGTTTGCAACTGAAAATCAACCCATGTCACATCAGATAAACTTACACCAATCGCTTGAAGATGCATCTTCAAATAATTTTGCCAATGCGCATGAGCAAAAGACATGTCCAATGGACTGTCAACCCCTTGCAATAACTGCTGCCACTTGGTCTTATCAGATAGGGTTCTGGCCAGAAATGACTCAAGCTGGCCTGAGATAAGTCGATTAGAGCATGTTAATAAAACACAAGCTTCTTTTGCCCCCTGATCAATCCATCTTTGCGGAATATTTGATTTACGACTAATGCCTACTTTCAAACCGGTAGAGTTAGCAAGATACACCACATGCTCAGTAAAGCAATGCGCCAATCCCCAATTAGGCTCACGACAAGTACCAAGATGATAATGACATCGCTCTGGTCTTAGGATACACATGTCACAACTTGCCTTAGTGCTAAAGCATTGAAAGCAATAGCCATTCTGAAAAGTTTTCTTAATAAGGCTTTGACATGATAAACAAGTCATCGTGCCAGTCCAATATAGGTTGATATTTTCGCCCAGTATCAATGGGGTTGTCCGATCTGAATAAACCAATTCATAAGTAATTGGGGTTCCCAGATGGGACTGTAATTTCTGAAACACCTGATACTCAGCCATTTAAAAGCTCAACCGTTTGCGTTTTTATAGCCTCACCCAAGCCCTTATATTCAAACTTCAAATCCGGATATGATTCTTTCTTAACCACAACACAAATATCAAAAAACCAACGGTTGGGTGAGCCCATCGCTTCAGTATCAGGTGTCACTTTATCAAGGTTAACTGTAATGCCTTCAGTGACATTCACCCATTTCCATGCATAAACCGTGCCACCTATCCCAGGAAAAGCAACATGACAGCAATCTTCTTCATTCTTTATGACACACGACTGGTTCGCAAGGATAATAGCAGGAAGCATCAAAAAAAGGCCTAACAACACTTGCATCATGGATTTTCCCCCAGCTAAAATAAATTAATGATCCAAAGGAGAGTACCATGAATATGTTATTGATACTAGGGAGCCTTCTTGCCCTTTCTACCCTAAGCCCAGCGGCTGAGGTTGTCATCAAAGAAAATCCTTTACCCGACGCAAAATCAACAGGGTCACTGACCAAATCAGATGACATTGAAATCAGTCTTGGCCCCTGGCTATATATCACAAATCACACTCAAAAAACCGCAGGCTGGATCAGTAAATCAGAATTTGAAAAAGCCTTTAACACCCAAATCAATTACTCCAAGCGGTTTTCTCAAAAGATTGGCAAAGACCACCTTAAAGCCATGCAGAACCAACATCAGAAAATGTTGGACTTTTGGAAGCAGCAAGAGGCGATGTTTCGCAAAACAGAAGAAATGCTTGCACAATTTAGCCTTGAAGATGAAGCCGATACATCAAAGGTGAGCGATAAATAAAAATGATCGGCAAAATAGCCAAAACCGCTAATATAAACCAAAAGCCATGAACTGAATATTCAAAAAACCAACCACTGAATGAGGCAACAACCAACCTTGATGCCAAACAAACACAAGTAAGAATTGCCATGGTCGTTGCAGGATACTGCTGATTGGCACAATGAAGTACCAATGCCACTGCTATGGTTGCAAAAAATCCATGGGTAAAATTCTCCACCCCGATCAGCAGCACCATCGTCATGTGAGCTGGCAACTGCCCCATCATCAGAAAAAACATCAATAAAAAAGATGCACACTGAATCACAAACAAATGCCCCATGTATTTAAACCGATACTGCTTAAGCCAATAACCTGCGATAAAGCTCATGATGACTGTTATTCCTACACCAAAAAATTTCATAGCAGCTGCAACCTCAACTGCCTGAATCCCCAGAATCATTCTAAAATAACCCAAAAGTATCGCTGCCATCCAATAATAACTGGCATGAAATAAAAATAAGCAGCCAAGTCCTGAAAAACCAATATCATCATACAGCCAGCTTTTCAATACAAAGGCCACATTGCCTTTAATAGCGCTGACCCTAATCACGACAAAATGACCAATGATGACCCCAAAAAACCATACCAAACACAGCAGCGATAAAAAAACATAAATGCTTTGCCATGACACAAAATTGGACAGGAGGACTAAACCCGCTTGAAATAAGATCATGCCAACACGATAAGACACATTCAAAGATGCTGCCATGGAGGCCAAATTGTTTTGGGAAAAGTATGTACGATATGCACCCAGCGCAGCATCAAACCATGATGCACCAAAACACATAACCATGGCCCAAAACCAAAACATTATCTGCTGTGGCTGTGTCATTGACAATCCAAGACACGCCAGCATAATCACAGATATACTCACCAAGAAATAAAATCGCTCGGTCAGGATATGATAAAATTTATCAATCAAATAGCCCCAGAAAGGATTCAAAAAATAGGGGATTTGGGTGAATGTAAAAAGAGCAACCTGTGTGATTGAAACTTGCTGATCAAACTGCCAATTTTGTAATGTGTAAGTTAACAGCGAGTAAGGAATTGATGAAAAAATTGTTAAGAAAGACAAATAAAATACAATGTACACATCACGCTTATGGATTGGATAATTAAGACTATCCCAGCACTTCAATCAAGTCAAACCAGGTTCATGCCCCATGAGTCCAGAGATCTTAAAATATAATCATCTAAAAGCTGACAACACCAATAATCATCTGCAAAAAAATTAAAAAAGCTTAGCCTCTCCAAAATCTATCGCAGATTTCTTTTCTTCATGCGAATAATAGCCCTCCCCCATCTTTGAAAAACCAATGTCTTCAAAGGGAATTTGAAATACAAATAAAATATAGAAATCATCGGTCCACTTAGAACATAGACCCCCAAAATCCCTAAAAGCCCCCTTAATGGATCAACCATAAATACAATACCCAATACCATGACCAACGTCATCACTAACACAGGGCGCCTTTGCAAAAAATCTGAACGTTTCAAGCTGGGATATGCCATATTTGAAACCACGCAAACTGAGGTCAGAATCAGAACCAAGGTTAAAAACAAATCAAGTGGCAACTGTGGATCATAATGGGAACAGGCCAGCACAACTGCACAAACAAAACCTGCCGCTGCAGGAGATGGCAACCCCCTAAAAAATTGAGTATCCGCATACTGCTTTAACGCATTAAATCGAGCCAATCGTGCAGTAATCGCAAACAAGTAAACAAAGGTGATCATCCAAAATGGCTCCTGCGGCAGACCCTTTGACTGAACATAATGCCAAGCCAGCGAAGCAGGTGCAACACCGAAGGCCAGCATGTCAGCCAATGAATCATATTCCTGACCAAATTCGGACTGCGTATTGGTCAAACGTGCAATTAATCCATCCATAAAATCAAAGACCATTGCAAAACAAACACAAATCACCGCCATATGGATATCCCCTTTTTGAGAATAAGCCAATGATAAAAAACCAAAAAACAGGGTCAAGGTTGTGAAGAAATTAGGCACCAAATATAACCCTTTTCTTACCCAAACTTTTGACTTTTGCATACAACCTCATTATTCATCTTGGCTTTTCTTTAATCTTAAACAATTCTATGGCACAATGCACTAAATTTTGGAGCATTTTAAAATGATCAAACACACCGGCCTCTCAATATTATTTAATAGCATTCGAGTCACAGCTGAGCGGCTTGCTGGTCATTTCTTTTTAAAATCAATTGGCCCCCATATTTCAGTCATGGGCTCTGCACGCATTTGCGAAAATGACCCATTATACGCTGTTGGTTTGCAAGTAGGGGCATTGATTGCCAAAAATAATTATGCAGTCCTAACAGGCGGTGGCCCAGGCTTAATGCAGGCTGCCAATGAAGGCGCCTATGGCATCAATCAAAAATCATTTGGTATCAGCATTAAAATCCCAACAGAGCAAAAAACAAACTCATTTCTTCGTAGAAATTTACTTTGTACCTCTTTTTGTTCCAGGAAATTCCTGCTGCTACAATACTGTGATGCCATCATATTTTTACCAGGTGGCTATGGCACACTCGATGAATTGTTTGAAGCATTAACCTTGGCAAAAACATTTCACATGCACAGCAAGCCATTTATTTTGGTCAATAAACAATTCTGGCAACCAATGATTGACTACCTACACACCATTGCCGACCAATATCAAACCATTTCAGAAAATGAAATGGATTTGATTTCGATCATCGACGAGCAGGACCTTGAGCATGAGCTTGCAAAGCTTTGTAGCAAATAGTCTTAGCCTTAGTCGTGTTTTCATTGGTTATTATATTTTCCAACACACGGCCATCGATCTTCAATCGTTATTATTTTGTTTGCTCATGGCACTAATCACTGATTTCGTTGATGGAAAAATTGCAAGACTGGATCCAAATCCATCTAAGATTGGGAAGGTTATTGACCCAATTTGTGATGCTATTTTCATGATTTTTATCAGTTTAAGTGCATGCCTTTATCATCAAATGCCCATGTGGTTTTTTAATATCATCCTACTGCGATATGCGATTATTGGAGTGTTATCAACCTGCATCATGTATCAACACCAAATCTACCTAGGCTCAAACCTAAGCGGCAAAATCAGCATCACTCTTAATTTCATGACGCCTTGTTTCTTTATAAGCCACTCTCACCTGCTAACATGGGGTTTTTTAAATGCCAGTTTAATCATGATGGGGGTTAGCTTTATACATTACTTAAAAGATTTGCACTCTATTGCAAATGCAGGGAAAAAATAATCCAATAGCATCATGCTCCATTAACCCATTGGTCAAAAAAAAGGCATTCTGTGACCACATGCGACTGTAGAGCTCAAGCAAAAAGGGTCGACTTTATCTAAAAAAGTCGGCACTGATTCCCATCAGACCAACCATACAAATAACAAAAAGACCATAAAGCACTTAGCATAACTTCTGACATATAATCATACCATTTTTCAGACTGATCTCAATTTCACTAACCTGCTCATGATCTAATAGTAAGTCTGCTAAAGGGTTTTCAATATAGCGCTGAATAGCCCGTTTCATTGGCCGGGCCCCGTACCTAACATCATAGCCTAACTCAGAAAGTCTAACCTTTGCCTCATCAGTCCAAATAACTGATATCCCCATTTTTTTAAGTTTCTCCTCAAGATTTTGAAGCTGAAGCTCAAGCACATGAGTTACATTCTCTTTTGACAGCGTATGAAATACCACACATTCATCGATTCTATTCAAAAGTTCAGGCCGAAAGTGAGCTCTAACATCTTCCATCACAGCATCACGCACAATATCACTTGACTCATGAATCATCGATTGAATCTTTTCCTGACCCAGATTAGAGGTCATCACCAATACAACATACCGAAAATCAACTGCACGGCCCTGCCCATCGGTCAAACGACCATCATCTAATACTTGCAGTAAAATATTAAACACATCAGGGTGCGCTTTCTCAACCTCATCAAGCAAAACCACAGAATATGGCTTTTGTATCACCTGTTCAGTCAGATACCCACCTTTCTCATACCCGACATACCCTGGAGGTGCTCCAATTAATTTAGCAACCGCATGCTTCTCCATGTACTCAGACATATCCACACGAATTAAGGCATGCTCATCATCAAAAATTAAAGCAGCCAATTGTTTACAAACCTCTGTCTTACCCACACCTGTTGGCCCTAGAAATAAAAAGGATCCGTAAGGCCTATTGGGGTCACTGACACCCGATCGAGATCGTTTTATAGCATGGGTCACCGCTGAAACCGCCTCATCTTGCCCAATAATTTTTTGATGCATCAGCTGATCCAAATGCCGAATTTTATCTTTCTCAGACTCCATCATGCGATCAACTGGAATCCCCGTCCATTTCGCAACCACCGCAGCGACTTCATCCTTGGTCACTTTGCTTCGAAGAACTTGCCCTTTGCTGTGCTGAATATTTTTTTGCGCATCTTTTAACTTAGCCTCAAGTTCAGGAATAACACCATACTGCAGCTCAGACATCTTTAGTAAATCGCCCTCCCGCTTGGCTGAATCAAAGGTAATGCGCGCAGCCTCAAGTTGCTCTTTTAGCTCATTAACCCCACCTAGAATCGCTTTTTCTGCAAGCCAAACTTCATTTTGATCTGCATAAAGTTGCTCTGTTTTAGCAATTTCTTCCTCTAATTCGGCCAAACGCTTAATAGACTCCTCATCCTCCTCATGCCTTAATGCTTCACGCTCCATTTTCAAGGTCAACAGCTCCCGACTCAGTTGATATAGCTCATCTGGCTTGGAGTCCATCTCAATCCGAATTAAACTGGCTGCCTCATCCACAAGATCAATGGCCTTATCAGGCAAGAATCGACGAGAAATATATCGATCAGATAAATGAGCAGCAGCCACCAATGCAGGATCAGTGATTTCAACCCCATGATGCAGCTCATAACGCTCCTTAAGCCCCCTGAGAATCGCAATCGTGTCATCCACAGTTGGCTCAGACACTAAAATCTTTTGAAAACGCCGCTCAAGAGCTTGATCCTTCTCAATGTGCAATCGGTACTCATCCACTGTGGTTGCCCCAATACAGCGAAGGGCACCCCTTGCCAGCGCTGGCTTTAAAATATTTCCAGCATCCATCGCCCGTTCGGTTTTACCTGCACCAACAATCATGTGAATTTCATCAATGAATAAAACAATTTGACCAGCCTCTTCCTCAACACCCTTTACCACCGCTTTTAATCGCTCTTCAAATTCACCGCGATATTTTGCACCTGCGATCAATGCAGCCATGTCCAAAGACAAAAGCCGTCTACCTCTCAAGCTCTCTGGCACTTCTGAGTTGACGATGCGCAGAGCCAAGCCCTCAGCAATGGCGGTTTTACCCACCCCGGGCTGCCCAATCAAAACTGGGTTATTCTTGGTCCTGCGCTGAAGCACTGTTATGGTTCTTCTGATCTCACCATCTCTGCCAATCACAGGATCAAGCTTACCCTCACGCGCTTTTTGTGTTAAATCCACCGTGAAATTTTTTAATGCATTCTGATTTTTAATCGCCCGCTCTCCCCGCTCAGGATCATTGCCCATCTTTGCAATCAGCTGCTTGCACTTTTCTTTATCAAACCCTGCTGCCTCCATTAAGGCAATTAATCCCTTTTCCTTCCCGTCAATAAACGTTGCCAAAAGTCCATCCACACCTATATGGGTTTGACCTCTGGCCTTTCTCACTCGATCAGCATCATTAAAAAACTGCTGCAAAGAGCGTGAGGCGGTGATGTCAAAGGAGGCTGCTTGAGTTGGTTTTTTTTGTAATAGATCATTGATCGCTGCAGACAACATATTCAAATTAGTCCCAGATTGAAGCATTAAATCTGCTCCAACAGACTCCTCGTTAACAATAGCGTATAAAAGATGATCAGGCTCAAGCACAGCATGCTGCATGCTTTGTGCATACTCCTGCGCTTTAACCACCAGCTCACGCGCTCCTTGTGTTAACAATTGATCCATACACCCTCTCTTTTCATATGATTCTCACAACAATGTGGTTTTATTTATAGTAATTTCAAGGGCAAGATTGCAAATAAGCGTAAATTTAGACATGATATTTTCAGTTAACTATCCTAAAACCATGTGAAATATCTCCTGACCCTTCTTATCTTAACCGCACTTGACCTTGGCACAAAATATTGGGCACTACAACAATTGCACACACCATGGATATTCACTTCCTTTTTCCAATTCACATTCAGTACAAATTGTGGGATTGCTTTTGGTTTTTTTAGCTCCTGTACCATGAATGGGCAAATACTGCTTGCCACCTCTGCCCTTATGATTTGTATTTATCTCATTAAACACCATACTCACTCAACCTGCTCATCCATGGCCTCCACCATGATTATCTCAGGCGCCATCGGCAATGTTATCAGTCGTGTTCTTCATCAGGCCGTCATTGACTTTATTAGCCTACATTACCAATCTTATTACTGGCCAACCTTCAATTTGGCGGATATATTCATTTGCCTTGGCACATTGACATTGCTTCTTTGCCAAAAAATCAAAAATTAAAACACACAATGTTTAAGAATCGATCTATACTCTATTTAGGACTCAATCAAATTAAGAGATGGACATGTTTTATTTAATCCTATTCATATTTTCTTGTTGGACATATGCTGACACTCTCTCTGAGATAAAGGAGCGCGGGATGTTACGCTGTGGTATTCACGAGGGCCTTGCAGGATTTTCTACGATCGATAACCAAGGTAACCGCTCAGGATTTGATGTTGACTTTTGCCGTGCAATTAGCAGCGCTATTTTCAATGACCCCAACAAAGTTGAATTCATCACCCTAAACGTAAAGACAAGATTTTTAGCACTTTCCTCAAAGAAAGTGGATGTACTGTCTAGAAACACCACCTATACCTTTGAGCGTGATACTGCACTTGGTATCACTTTCACTGCCATCAATTTTTATGATGGCCAGGGATTTTTAGTCCCCAAAAAATACTATATCAAATCCGTATCCGAATTAAATGGCGCTACCATTTGTATTATTCCAGGCACCACCACCGAATTAAATTTGGCTGACTATTTTTCTCTCAAAAACATTGAATACAAACCGATTGTTGTGGAGTCTACTCAACAGGCCATCATGGCTTATGAGCAAAATCGATGCGATGCATTTACCACCGATTCTTCAGCATTGCATGTCAGCAAAACCCTGCTGCAAAATCCAAATGAGCATGTCATTTTAGATGACTTCATTTCAAAAGAGCCTTTAGCACTGGCAGTTGCTTCAGGCGATGATAAATGGAGAAAGCTAGTATCCTGGGTGGTTTGGGGCATCATCGAAGCAGAGGAGCTTGGCATTAACCAAAACAATATTGACCTTAGCCAAAAAAGCAATAATCCCAAAATCAAAAGACTTCTGGGTATTTTACCTTTAGCAGGCGCTGATAATATCGGCCTTGAGCCTAATTTCATGGCTAAAGTGATCAAACAGGTTGGCAATTATGCTGATATTTTTGATCGTAACCTAACCCCAATTGGCCTTAAAAGAGGTTTAAATCGACAGTGGACAGACGGCGGACTTTTATATGCCCCTCCGCTAAGATAATATGATAAAACAAAGCATCAATGGATTATTCTCAATCATTGCGCTCACGACTCTTGCGATACTTCTTATCAAACTCAATCAGAACATCAACCATCAAAATTTAGAATTTGGCTTTGACTTCCTATTCAGCCAAAGTGGATTTGATATTGGTGATACATGGATTGCACACACACACGACCAAACTTATGCCCATGCAATTTTAATCGGGCTTTGTAACACCTTCATTCTAGCTATCGCATGTGTTTTATTATCAACTTTAATCGGCATATTTTTCGCAATCCTCTCAACAAACCATTCTCGATGGCTAAAACTTTTGAGCAGCGCCTATATTAATCTCTTTCGAAATATTCCACTGTTGGTTCAGATCCTGTTTTTTTATACCTCAATCCTTTATTGGCTACCACCGATTGAAGAAACATTGCAATTTGCAGATATTCACTTATCCAACAGAGGTTTATTCTTCCCAAAAGCACCATCGATCGCTTTTTTACCCCTGCTGCTCATCCCCCTGATTTTCATCAAAGCCACGTCTTTTAAAAATCGCAAAAATCTTTTTCTTGGCCTCATTATCATTTGGGGAGTCAGCTTATTTTTTTATGACTGGCAAATTCCCACCAGAACTCGATTTTCCTTATCTGGCGGTGGTCAACTGAGTATTGAGTGGTTCACGCTGCTAATTGCACTGTCCATTTATAGTAGCAGTTATATTGCAGAATGTATCCGCGGAGGTATTCATGCAATTCACAAACATCAAACAGAGTCAGCTAAGTCACTTGGACTCAATCATCTGCAAATCATGATAAAAGTGATTCTACCTCAAGCAGTGCCCATTTTTATGCCCGCACTGCTTAATCAATACTTAAACCTCACTAAAAACATCTCTTTGGCAATTGCCATTGGTTATCCTGATTTTTTTGGCATCACAGCTGGAACGATTCTAAATCAATCTGGTCGCAGTCTTGAATGTATCTTAGTGGTCATTTGCATTTATGGGCTCATCAATACCATAAGCACCTATTTTATTGAAAATATTAGCTATCCAAAATGGAAAAATCATGTCTAATATCCATTTTCTCATCGATTTCTTACTATTTGGCTTTTTCCCAGAACAGCAGCGATGGCGGTTAATGATCATCTTGTTAATATGCCTGAGCCATACATGGCTCACTTTAAAATTTGCCCGCCATAGTATCCCATTAAAAACCTTCATCTTGTGCTCTTTTTGCCTGCTTACATCCAGTTGGTATTTGGCTTTTGGGGACGGCTGGCTGCTTAACATCATCCCAACAAATCAATTATCAGGATTTATACTCAATATATGTTTGGCTTACTGGAGTATCCCGATTGCCACAGTGATGAGTGTTGGCTTTTGTTACCTGATGATTTATCAACCTGAGCTTTGGCCAACTCATTGCTTTGTAATACTTGCCAAAATTATTCGATCCATCCCCTTGATCACATTATTGTTTTTTATAACTCTCATTCTACCGATGATGACCAACATTGAAATCACTCGCTTTCAAGCAGCACTGACTGGCCTGATTATTTTCCTTATCGCCTATATTGTTGAAGTATTTAAAGGCGCACATCAAGCAATTGATACACACCAGCATGAAAGTGCCGCTGCCCTGCAAATCACTGGCATCAGAAAATTTATCCACATTGATTTACCCCAAATCATAAAAAATAGCATTCCATCTTTAATCAACACCTATATCGGTCTTATTAAAGATACTGCCCTGGTTACAATCATCGGCCTTTCTGATAGCCTTGGGAATTTGCAACTATTGATCGCGAAATATGAATTTAAACATGATTTTTTACTGCTTTTTGCAATCATTGCTGCTTTGTTTTGGATGCTGTGCTTTATTTGCAGCCTTTTTGGCAAAAAACTAGAAAAGGCGATTGTTTATGAATAACTTTATTGAGTTTAGAAATGTCAGTGCGCAAATTGATGATAGAACCATTTTAAAAGATGTGAACTTAACGATACATCAAGGAGAGCATGTTGGAATTATTGGCCCATCTGGCTCTGGAAAGTCAAGTCTTATCAGGACAATCAACAGACTATTACCCATCCATACAGGAAAGATTATAATCAATGGAAAAGACAATCATACAAAAAATCTTCCTCAGATTGGTATGGTATTTCAGGCTTATGCGCTATTCCCGCATTTGACTGTGCTTGAGAACCTGACACTGGCACCTTTGCTCCACGGCGGCAACGCCAAAGCGCTAAAATGCAAAGCACAAGCATTGCTTGAAAAAGTCAGGCTAGCAGGATTTGATGACCGGTATCCAAATTCCCTTTCAGGGGGTCAGCAGCAAAGAATTGCAATCGCCCGCGCCCTGATGATTGATCCTGAAATCTTACTCCTGGACGAACCAACCTCAGCCCTGGATCCTGAAATGATTAATGAAGTTAAACTGGTATTACAAGATATAATTGCAAACAACATGACCGTTCTTATTGTAAGCCACGACATTGCATTTATCAAAAAAACCACTTCTCGAATCTTATTCCTAGAAAATGGCCAGATCATATCAGATCAATCCCAAAAAGATTTTTTCGAGAACCCAGCACACGCAAGGCAAAGTGAATTTATCTCCCAGTTAAACCATTAAACCTTGGATTTTTTGACCAAATCAGTATAATGATTTTTGGTGTAAAATAGAGCTATTATGAGTCAAGATCAGCAGCCAGCGTCCCATTTTGTTAACATGGAAAAAACCATTTTGGATTTTTGGAAAACGCATGATGTCTTTCAAAAAAGCCTGGAGCAAAACAAAACACACACACCTTTTATTTTTTATGATGGCCCGCCTTTTGCAACCGGACTCCCCCATCATGGCCATCTATTGGCCTCAACCATCAAGGACATTATTCCCCGCTATCAAACCATGAATGGCTATTATGTTCCTCGTCGCTTTGGCTGGGATTGTCATGGCCTGCCCATTGAGCATGAAATCAACAAGCAATTTGGTAAATCCACTGGCGAGATTGTCAGTGAACATGGGATTGCTTACTACAATGATGCCTGTCGCCAAATCATCATGCGCTATCGTGAGCAGTGGTATGACACCATTAACCGCATTGGCAGATGGGTGGACTTTGACAATGACTACAAAACCATGGACATCTCCTTCATGGAGTCTGTCTGGTGGGTCTTTGGCCAGCTTTGGGAAAAAGGACTGATCTATCAAGGCAATAAAGTAGTGGCATATTCCACCGCCTTACAAACCCCCTTATCTAACTTTGAAGCAGGAAGTAACTACCAAACTGTTCAGGACCCTGCTATCACCGTCACCTTTGCATTAAAAGAGGACAATGTCGATCTTTTGGTTTGGACAACAACACCATGGACCTTACCATCCAACATGGGCATTTGCCTGAATGAATCACTGGAATATATTCAAATTCGAATCCCAAATCGTCAGCGCAGCTTGATTGTGGCCAAAGACCGGGTTAAGACACTTTTTCAGGAATACCACATCGAAAAATCCATTAACCCAAAGGACCTGGAGGGGAAATCATACGCTCCACTATTTCCAAACCCCTTATTTCCTAAGTCACATCGCCTGCATACACTGTTTCTAGATCATTTTGTGACCAACCAAGATGGCACAGGACTGGTCCACCTGGCCCCTGCATTTGGAGAAGATGATCAACGGGTTATGCAAAATGCCGGGATTCATGACCTTTTCTGCCCAATTGATGATAAAGGCCATTTCACCAATGAAGTCGATTTATTTCTCCAAAATCGTGATGTTTTTGCATGCAATAACGATATTATTCGTCATTTAAAAGAGAATGGGGCTCTGATTGACCAAAAAACCATCGACCATCCCTATCCACACTGTCCAAGGTCTGATACAAAGCTCATCTACCGCGCTGTATCTTCATGGTATTTAAATGTCACCCAAATCAAAGACAAGCTAATTAATAATCTTGGAAAAACTCAATGGATGCCAACTCACGTCAAAGAAAAACGCTTTGCAAATTGGCTTGAAAATGCACGTGATTGGGCCATTTCAAGAAATCGCTATTGGGGTAATCCCATTCCACTTTGGATCAATGATGTCACCCAAAACATCATCTGCATCGACAGCATTGAAAAACTCAAAGCCCTATCAAGACAAGATGTGACTGATCTACATCGTGAATACACAGACATCATCACATTCAAACTTGACAAAGAAGAGGGTACCTACAGGCGCACTCCAGAAGTCCTTGACTGCTGGTTTGAGTCAGGTGCAATGCCGTTTGCTCAGAGCCATTATCCTTTTTCTGAAAAACACCTTGAAAACATCTTCCCGGCAGACTTTATTGCCGAAGGCCTTGACCAAACCCGTGGTTGGTTTTACACCTTGCATGTGATTGCTAGCGCCTTATTTGATAGCCCTGCCTACAAACATGTGAATGTAAATGGCATCATTCTAGCCGCTGATGGCAAAAAGATGTCAAAACGACTAAAGAATTACACCCCACCGGCCCTTTTAATGGAGGAGCATGGCGCTGACCCTTTAAGACTGTATCTGATTCATTCAAACCTACTTAAAGCAGAAGAAATGCGCTTCTGTGACTTGGGCATCCGTGAGATGAGCCGGAAAGTTCTAATGCCCTGGTTTAATGCATTTTCATTTCTACAAACCTATGCCAGCCTAGATCAGTGGCAGAACCATCCCAATCAATTGCCCACGACCCATGTGCTGGATCACTGGATCATTTCCAGACTGCAGTCACTTAAATTAAATATTGAAAAGGCCATGACAAACTACGCCCTATATTTAGTAGTGCCTGAGCTGGTCACATTCATAGATGAATTAACCAATACCTACATTCGACTCAACCGAGCTCGATTTTGGCAAAATGAGATAAACCATGATAAGCTCAGTGCTTATCAAACACTGTTCAATGTATGCTTGGAGCTTAGCCAAGTCATGGCACCATTTTGCCCATTCATGTCAGAACATATTTATCAAGCTCTAAAACCTTTTCAAACCAACAACAGCCCTCTTTCAGTGCATCTTTGTCATTATCCAAAAGCACATACTCAACTGATTCAAATGGATCTTGAGCAGTCTGTTAATCTCATGAATGATATTCTTATGTTAACCCGCCAAAAACGCAATGACAGTGGCATCAAAATTAAAACGCCACTCTCTGAGTTAAAAATCATTCATCATGACAGGCACGTTCTAAAGACACTTGGCCAATTACAAACCATTATTGCCAAGGAGCTAAATGTCAAGCAAATCCAATACGATGAAAATGACATCAATTATATTCAGTATTCAGCAGCCCCTGATGCCAAAACACTGGGTAAAATCTTTGGCAAGGGATTTAAAGCAATCGATCAAGCAATTCGCAATCTCAGCCATGAGGATATTTTGAATCTTTTAAAAACAAAATCAATATTCATTGATGAGCACGTCATCAGTCTTGACCATATTTTTGTTCGCTGCCAAGCACTCTACCCTGAGGAAGTATCAACCAATCAGCACATTGCCATTAGGCTTGATACCACGCTTACCCCAGACCTTGAGCAGGAAGGATACGCAAGAGAACTTGTCAGCGCCATTCAAAAAGCGCGCAAAGATTCTGGATTTGCGGTGGATGACCGAATCAATATCACGTTAATTGCAAATGAGGCCCTAAAATACATGATCCATTGCCATCAGGATTACATTCAGTCAGAGACCCTTTGTGCTGAGCTAATGTTTAAATCGTTCGCCCCGGATTTTAAAATAGAAACACCTGCAGGAGAAATTGGCTTCTGCCTTGAGAAACTTGAAACATCTGCCTGAAAAGCCAAAATTGTGCTCGCATACAATCCCAATATGAGCCGTCTATTAAAATAATTATTATTATTTTTCAAAATTAATGCTTTGTTAAGTTAAATTTTAGTAACCAGCGTCAAGCCTGATTTTAATCCCCCCGATTTTCAAGATTTATCTTTTATTTTTGACAATTTATAGGTAGAATGAGTTAGCTTATAATCAAGGTTAATTTACTATGTCAAGTGCATTTGAAAACCCTTTAATTTCGGTAACCCAAAAAAATCCATTTTTAGTCCGTCTTTTAGAACTTCTTGGTGCTATCACCGGTGGTTTATTATTAGGCTGTGCATCTGGAGGATCAGTTTACTTAGCAGCTCAGGCTACAGGGCTTGTAGTGGCTGGAGGTGTCTTAAGCGCAAGCATTTTTGCCTTGGCCTTGAGCGTTACTCTTGCTGTTGCTTGGGGACTGATATACTATAAGGCCATTGGTCAAGCACTGATTCCTCAGTTATTATTCAGTCCAGAAGAAAAAGCAATTGCAAAATTTAATAAACAATATGATAAAGACCTTGCTTTGGCAACGCAGCATCATAATACCCAAGCTACTCAAGTAGAATCTGGCGCCGAATATTCATTATCCGACTTTCTGATTCTTCAACAATTTAAGTACTTAATTGCTAAACAGCTCCTAAGGGATATAAATCAGTTTGAGCGAACCAGTACTCTTTCAGATTGGGATAAGAAAATTCGCGGATTTTTTTTCCAAAAATCATTCGAACCACGCACAGCTTGGAAAACTGCTGTTAATTTCCAAGCATATAAAGCATCAATAGAGAATGGAAAAAACTCATTTATTATAGAGAAGGTTTTAGATGTTTTAGCGAAAAACGAACGTTTAGAACCAAAAATAACAACTGAATGGCACTCTTATACTCAACAGCTCCAGAGTAGATTCAATGACTTAGGTGATATTAATCCCAATGCTGCTCGCGACGTAGTTAAAGAATGGCTGCAACGAATTCCTGAAACCAGTGATGAAGCAGCCAAAGATGCTTTCGCTAGCATCCAGACCCGTTATTCAATCAAACTCCCAGGACATAGCTGGTTATTTCGGATCCTATTTGGCATTGTCAATGTGATTGCTATCCTCAATGCTACGCTTGTCAACAGTATTGGCATGGGCGCCGGCGGCCTGGCGATTGTCAGTGCAATCCTTGGATTGATGGGAGCATCACTGAGCCTAACAGGAGCCTTCACAACCATGGCCATCTTTGCCTCTGGTGGATTTGCAGGTGCATTTTACTTAACCCGCAATACAATGAAGGCATCTGCTCGTCGATTCGCTCACTGGTGGAAAGCCACATCAAGCAATGATTCGCTTAAAGAAGCTCATTTAAAGCAGACTAACCGTATCTATGATAATTTCAAATCAAAAAACACCCTCAGTGTTCAGACATTGCCATTTTGGGTGCGAATGATTTTGGCATTTTCCTGTGCTGTTGGATTCGCTGGCTTCAACCTGGTTACTGGTATGACAGCAATGGCTATTTGGTTTACCCCAAATGCCATTTTGGACCCGAATCTCGTTAGAAATCTTGTGTCAACCGTCCAGCCCTGGTATATCCTGGGTGCAGGTTTGGCATCTGCCCTAGTGACCTTTGTGGTTGTATTCTCGTTCATGCTGAAATTCTCAACGGATTATAAAGATGAATCAGATAAAAACTCATTAAGCCCGATTGCAAAAAGAGCCACTCAGATATTTATCCTTATTAGTGCAATATTGAATACCTTTGTTTGCACAGCCAATTACTTTTCTGGTAGCTTATGGACAAACCTATGGCTTAACTTCTTAGGCATTTCAAATCCTCTGATTGTTGTTGGCTTTGGATTACTCATGGGAATATCTACCCTTGTGATTGGATACCCCGTATTTAGTGAGCTTAATGAGCGTATCGATGGCCTGTTACCTGAAAAATGGCAAGCACAATCTAGTGAATTGAGTGCTAAGCCCGCAGCTCTGCCGTCTGAAAAAAGATTTGTATGGAATGATCTCAAAGATCCGGAAGTTACTTTGGCACATTAACAAGGCCTCCAACTGATGCCCACTGAGAGAAAACACTTTTTTGGATTTGAAGTACTTTCTGCAGAAAACAAAACTGAAAAAGTCCAAAGTGTTTTCTCAAATGTTGCGACTTATTATGATCTCATGAACGATGTGATGTCCCTTGGGACACATCGTTTGTGGAAAAGCCAGTTAATTGACCTGGTTGCACCTGAAAATCATGATCTGATTCTTGATCTTGCTTGTGGCACAGGCGACCTCACTCGCCGTGTTATTGAGCGATCTCCCAATACAAATGTGATTATGTGTGATCTTAATTGGAGTATGCTCAAAACCGGTTTAAAGACCATTCAATCTCCATTTGTTTCAACCATTCAAGCTAATGCTGAATCGCTCCCTTTCATAAATGAGCTGTTTTCAAAATCCATGATTGCTTTTGGAATTCGAAATGTCACCGATGTTCCCAAAGCACTGTCAGAGCTGTATCGAACATGCAAACACCAAGGAAAAGTCTTTATTATGGAATTTGGCATCCCTGCATCAGAACCTGAGAAAACCATTAGTAAGGCGTATCTGAATCATGTCTTACCACTTATGGGGGATATGATTGCTGGTGATAAAGCCAGCTATGACTATTTGGCAAAATCAATACAAAAATTTCCAAACAATGAGCAATTTCAATCGATGCTCTATCAGAGCGGATTTTCACAAGTATCAATCACCCCCATCCTGTTTGGTGCTGTCAATATTTTTAGCGCATTAAAAACGAAATGAATATGCACCGTTTTATATCCACTGAATGTATCATAGACTGCCTTTATCAACCTGATGTTGACTTTCTGAGCCCACATGAAGGAAGCACGATTCAAATTAGTATCGTAGACTTGCACCGAACTGATTTTTTTAATATCCAAAATGCCAAACTAAGCACCTGTCAGCATACCCCAACACCCACCTTGATCATCAAAGGCAATCTCATTGATTTTAAATCATCCAGCCCGAATCTAATGATTGAAGGCCCCACCCAACTGGCAGCAGATCTTCAAAGGTATATCCAGGCTATTTCCATACAACTTCCATCTGATCTGAGCCAGGCCATGCCAACTTTTATGAGCACTTTCTTAAATCTGTCACTGCAAAAATGCCTAAATATAATCTCTCGGCAACTTCGTTTTATCAAAAATAGCAGCAAGGAATCTTTATAATGCGCACTTTTTTCCGCCTATGTGAAATCCTATTTGCATGCTTGCGCTTTAAAATATTGCAGCTACCCAGCGCACAAAAACAAATCGACCCTCAAAATCTTCTTGATTTTTTTCTGTCACTTGGCCCTTTGTTCATTAAATTGGGTCAGGTGATATCCACAAGACCTGATTTAATACCCCCTAAATATGCTGAGGCCTTATCACACCTTCAAGACCGTGTACCTCCGATCTCATTTGATAGGCTTTCGGCCTCGATCCCATCCCATATCCGCAGTGCAATCACCGATATTGACCCTGAGCCTATTGGATCAGGCTCAATTGCACAAGTACACGCTGCGAAATACCAAAATAAAGCGATTGTCATCAAAATTCTTCGACCAAATGTTCAGGCGCAAATTAAAAAAGACATCAAGGTCCTGCATCTTTGTGCAAGATTACTCATGCTGTCCATGGGTCCTTTTCGTCAATTACAGCTTAAGCAATTTGTTAATGAATTTGAATATTCCTTAAAGCTAGAAATTGATTTACGCAATGAATGTGCAAACTTACAAACCATGAAAATTAATTTTGAGAATGATACCCGACTATACATCCCAGATGTTTTTCCACTCCTTTGTGACAAACATATTTTATGCCTTGAAAAAATCAACGGCGTGAAAATCTCGGAGGTAAAAACCACTTGCCCTACGGCCAACCTAAAGGAACTGGCTGAAACTGGTGTGAAAATATTCTTTACACAAGTGCTTCGAGATCGATTCTTTCATGCTGATATGCACCCAGGCAACATCTTTGTTAATCTTAACCAACCACACTCCCCCCAATATGTGGCCATAGATTTTGGTATAGTTGGCTCACTTTCTGTTCAAGACACTTATTATTTAGGGGCAAATTTCCGAGCATTCTTTCATCGAAATTACCATGAAATTGCCAGATTACACCTAGAGTCAGGGTGGGTAAAAGGCCATATTCGAATTGATCACTTTGAACAGGCCATTCGCGCAGCATGTGACCCCATTTATGCAAAACCAATCCATGAGATCTCCTTTGGTCAAGTTCTTGGTAACCTGATTGATATCGCGAAAAATTTTGAACTAATTGCACAACCTCAGCTACTCCTGCTTCAGAAAACCCTACTCAATGTTGAGGGTCTGGGACGCCAGATCTATCCTGAGCTGAACCTATGGTATACTGCAAAACCACTGATTGATGAATATTTTAACCCTCTAAGGCGTTTGGGACAATCGATCCCGAAAATTCCAGCTTTGGGCTCTGCATTTGAGTTTCATATGAATAAACTGCTATTTCCAACCCCCTCTCCCATACCCGCACCCAAAAACCACCTCAAACTATTTCTGGCTGCTTCTTTTTTAGGGAATATATTCCTATGCGCATTGTTATTTTACTGATCATTCTTTCTACAACTGCTGCTGCCAAAACCATAAGTTATGGAAAACTCCAGGATGTGGATCAAACCTTTCATCCTAAAACACACCTTGAATTAATTGAGCTGGCTGCGAAATATAGCCCAAGTCTTCAAGAAGCTCACCTAAAATTAATAAGTGCTAAAGATAATTTGGCCACCAGCATGCGATCAGTGATGCCTCTTTTCTCACTAGACGCCAGCTGGCAGAAAAACGAAAACATGTTCAGCGAACTACCCAATGTAGCTGTCTCCTCTAACTGGAAGAACCACTATGGCGGCATACTCAGCGGCTCTTTGGCTCAAACCCGTAATTTTAATGGAATTAATCAATGGATGCCCACACTCAGATATCAACAACCACTGCTTCGCGGTTTTGGCACTGAGGTCAATACATCTCACATTATCAGCGCCCAAGAAGAAATGAGTGAGATTCAGATCCGTGCAGAAGAAAGTCTATCGGCACTGATTCTTGATCTTGAGAGAAAATTAACCCAAGCCTCCATCCTTCATAAGAAAATCGAGCTTACCCAGCAAATGATCTCACTGAATGATCACCAGATCCTTCTGAGAGAAAAACGAATAGAGGCAGGAGAGGTGGCTCGATCCGCACTGAATAACATTCATTTAAGTGGCCAAAAACTGCGCTTACAGCTCTCTGATCTTGAACAAGATCAAATCCACCTTTTAGGCGCCATTAACCAACTGGTCGGCGCTGATATTTCCTTAGATAAGATGGCGCAAACTGAAATCTCACCAAATATCCAAGCATTCCTCCCCTCATCCGCAGAAGAACTTAAAAAGATCGCCAAACAATATGCTTATGATATCAAACACTTTCAAATTCAACAGAAAGCCTCCGAAAGAGCTATTGCGCTTGAAAAGAACGCGGCAGAAATTGATGCCAATCTGTACGTCCAAACTGAATCTTGGAACAAAAAAACCGAGTGGGGAGTCAGTGTCAACATTCCCTTAAATGACCGAAGACACCAACAGTCAATGACCAGAGTCAAAATACAAAAACGCCAACAACAAATCAATTTTGCCCACATGCAAAATGAGCTGGACAACAAAATCAACCAGTACATCCAGCTACTTAAGAAATCTCAGCAGAGTGTTGATTTTGCAAGACTAAGTCTTGAGGAGGCAAAAAAAGTCTGGGAAATCTACCAAAAAAAATATCAAGCCAATTTGGTTTCAGCCCTAGAGGTGGAAAAAGCATTCTTGGATTGGTATGATAGTGCTATTGTCAATATTGAAAGAAGTCATTCATTGACTTTATCCAAGATTGAAGTACTGCACTCTGTGGGGTATTTGCTCCCAGCACTTAAAATAACATTGGTACCTGATGATGAAATACAATTATAAATTAATGCTTGCCATTGCTTTTTTTCATTTAACCGGCTGTCAGAAAAGTCAGCCCCCAAAAACCGTCAGTGTCCAAAGCTATCAGGAACATAGCCAATTTAAAGGCAAAATAGAGGCCTACTCCCAATCGCCTTACAGCAGCCCAATTTCAGGTATTGTGAGCGAAGTTTACCACCAACCTGGCGAATATGTCGAAAAAGATACCCCCATTTTCAAAGTTAAATCGGATCAAGCACAACAAACCCTCCTAACCCAGCTGTCTAAAAGACACCATACTGAATCTAAATATCAACAAACCAAACGGCAAGAGTCTGTGTATAAAGATCTATTAAACGAGGGGGCAATTAGTCAAAATGAGTTCCTAGAAATCTCCAACCGACGCCATGCCTATGAATTTGAGATGGTTGAGATTCGACACCAGCTTGATAAAATCTGCCCCCTGCTCGAAGATGATTTATGCAATCAACCCTTATCAGAAATCGAAAAACACCTGCCATTGGTACTTATCATCAAATCTGAAGACAGCGGAATCCTACACAAATCTCAAAAAGAAAACCCGTTTGCCATTGGCCAGCTCATCAAACAAAATGAACCCCTGTTTGTATTGGCCAATACAGAACGTATTCATGTTGAATTCGCAATTGAGGACCATGAAAGTGGCCTTTTCACACCTGGCTCTCAAGTCAAAATAAAAATTCAAAGACCCAATCAAACCTTACTGGGCACAGTTGAAAACATCCAACCGTCATCTGAAAAAAACACCGCAGAACAATTCATTGTCCATGTGCGCTCGGAAACCATCTCTGAGCCAAAATCTATTCGCATTGGGTCGATGGCTAACATCGAGCTGCCTTCGCAGCACGATTATTTATTAATTCCCCATAAAGCCATTTTTAGCGAAAAGCCTCAATCCTATTTTGTAGAAAAAATTCTCAACAACAAAGAAACCAAAAAAATAGCGATCAAAATTATTCAATCCATGGGCTGGTACAGCATCATTACAGGAGAACTAGAACCTAACGATCAACTGCTTTACTATGATCAAAGTTAATCAGCTGACTAAACAATACCCGAAATCTTCACACCCTGTGTTCAAAGACCTTAGTTTTTCTCTTGATGCCGGCCAATCCATGGCCCTTTGCGGCCAATCCGGGAGTGGGAAATCAACTTTAATTGGTCTGCTCTGCGGCCTTGACAGCGCCACCTCCGGTGAAATTATCCTAAACAATACCTCATTTCATGATTTGTCACTGGAGGAAAAAAGTGATTTTAGGGCAAAATTTATGAGCCTTGTCTTTCAGCAAGTCACTCTCGTTCCCTACTTGAATGTGATTGAAAATATCACACTTCCCTCACTTTACACCGATAAAAAAATCGATGAAAGTGATGTGGATCACTCTCTTAAACAAATGAACTTAATGTCAGTCAAATACCAGTTTCCACATGAACTTTCTATAGGACAGGCCCAACGAATTTGTTTGATACGCACATTAATCACCAGGCCTAAGATTATTCTAGCAGATGAGCCAACAGGTGCTTTGGACCCACCCAATGCCGCTTTTATTTTCCAATTACTGACAGATTACTGCAAGACAAATCAGGCTGGGGTAATAATCGCCACTCATGACTGGTCACTGGCTGAGCAGTGTGACCATCAACTGTGGCTAACACCAAGAGACGCCAAATGACACCTCAAAATACACTTCAGGTCTCTTTGCGCATTGGCTATCAACAATGGTCAGCCCACCGCCTAGCATTGTTCATGATTAGCCTGGCCTTTATCATGCTCATCCTAATTGATGCCATCACAGTCAGTGCAGAGCGGCACATCCAGGAAGCGGCCAAACACATCTCAAAGGATCAAATATGGCTTAGCTTCTATGGGCGAGATTTTTCTGACGAACACTCCCGTCAGATCCATCAATCACTTTCAACCCTAGGCAGGGTTTGTCCAATCTCAGTCAATTATGACCACCTGCCCTTTGATTCCTCACAAGGTGTCGCCTGGATTTATGCATCTTCATCCTGCATGTTAACACTCAACTTCCCCTTGCAGAATCTAAACACAAGTTTTGGTTATGCTTTTAGCACGTTTAGCCCCGACCAAATCAACCATCTAAACCTGAGGCATCAAAATCAATCCTACAACGTGCTAGGTGGCCTTGAGGTCAGAAACCCCGCACTGCGAAATTTTATTCACGCCACTCATATCATTTGGGTCCCACTATTAAATACAAAATCACTTAAACCCACCCATTTCATTTTAGACCACACTCAAGCCTCAATTGATGAGATTCGTGCCACACTTAAAAATGCCCACAACTGGGAAGTGACCTCCCCCATGAAAATCATCACCGAACACAATCAACCCAATCAAGATCTTCTGTTCTTTTTTTGGTCCCTTACCATCATTGCTATTCTTTCTGGAGCTGCCAATTTTACCCATATTATGCTAAGCAATATTCAATCCAGACAACCTGAAATTGCACTTAGAATCATGCTTGGCGCCAAAGCACATCACCTCTTACTGCAGTTCATCATAGAATCAAACTTGGTCATTTTTATTTGCTTGGCCTGGTCATGCTTACTCTCACCCATTGCTTGCGCAGCATTAATTCACTTGACAAATTTGCAACTTGATATCATGTTTTTCCCAAGCCTTAGAATGCTCATAGCCATTTTTAGTATTGGCAGTTTGCTAAGTCTCTACCCAGCATACATGGCTAAGTCAACAAATCCCAAGCTTCTTTTCTCATCATAGACTATAATCAATTTACTCAAAAGGATTGTTTCATGGACTGCTATATCATTGATGCTATTCGAACCCCTAGAGGGAGAGGCAAACAAGGTGGGTCACTGCATACCACCACAAGTGTTGACATGCTCAAACAACTGCTTCTGTACATAAAATCAAGACAGCCGCATGTTACCTCGGCCTCAGATTGCATCATTGGCTGTGTTATGCCAGTGGGTGAACAAGGTGCTAATATTGCCAAAGCCGCACTACTTGCAGCTGAATATCCTTATGCTGTCTGTGGCATGCAAATTAATCGCTTTTGCTCATCGGGCCTAGATGCTATCGCACTAGCGGCAAGTAAAATTGCCTCAGGCCAAAGCCAGCTAATGCTTGCAGGCGGAGTTGAGTCCATGTCACGTGTGCCTATGCTCAGTGATGGAGGCGCTATCATGGTTGACCCGCAAATTACATATAGCGAACAAATTGTCCCACAAGGAATCAGTGCTGACCTCATTGCAAGTCTCAACAATTACAACATAAACAGTCTAAATCAGATTGCCTTGACCTCACATCAAAGGGCTGCTCAAGCTACCCAAACTGGTGCATTCAAACACTCCATCATTCCAATCACCAATGCCCTTGGCCAGGTCCTACTTAACCATGATGAAAATATCCGCCCAGACACAACACTCGATGGATTAAATCAGCTCAAACCAAGCTTTAAAGCCATTGGCCAAATGGGCGGGTTTGCACAAAGCTGTCTACAAAAATATCCTGAACTGGAGGAACTATCCTATTATCATACTGCAGGAAATTCCTCTGCCTTGGCAGATGGGGCTGGATTGGTATTTCTAGCAAGCAAGCAGGCATGTCAAACACTGAATCTTGCACCCAAAGCCAGAATTTTAGGCTATCAGACGGCCGCGTTGGATCCAACCATTATGCTCACTGCGCCAAAAGATGCTTGTCAGGCTTTATTAAAGCGACTGAATTTATCCATCGATGATATCGATGTCATTGAGCTAAATGAAGCATTTGCATCCGTTGTGCTTTATTTCATAGAGCATATGAATGTCGATCCCAATCGAATCAATATTCATGGTGGTGCCATAGCTATGGGACACCCACTTGGAGCAACTGGTGCCATTATTCTTGGAACAGCCGTTGATTTATTGATTGAAAGAAATCAAAGATATGGTCTTGTTTCTTTGTGTACCGCAGGCGGAATGAGCATGGCAATGGTGATTGAAAATATGGAGAGAAAATAATGCACAGTCAATTTAATATTGAAAATGATGGCATCGCCATACTTACGTTGAATCACCAATCTCACCCTGTCAATGTATTGGATGAGGACCTTATAAATGAAACTCTGGAACATTTCAACCATGTTGTTTCTAACCCCGGGATTAAAGGCCTTATCATTCATAGTGGCAAATCAAGCTTTATTGCAGGGGTTGACCTGAGTCTTCTTGGCTCAATCGATCTTGAGCACCCTGAAAAATTTAAAAGCTTACTTCTTAAAGTACATACTGGTATGGTGGCGCTGGAAGAGTGCCCAAAGCCAGTTGTTTGTATCATCAACGGCACAACTCTTGGCGGTGGACTTGAATTGGCTTTATGTGCTAACCGCATTATTGGGGTTGAGGGCGCGACTGGCTCTATCGGTTTTCCTGAAATAAAACTGGGCATGTTTCCTGGTATGGGGGGCTCTGTACGCACCCCAAGACTGATTGGACTTCAAAACGCCCTTGAGCTAATTTTTAAAGGGAAAATGCTCAATTTGCAACAGGCCTACGAAATCGGTCTTGTACATGAGATTTCCAATGACCCTATGACATCAGCTAAAAAATGGATCCTTAATAACCCCAGTGTATCTCACCCCTGCTTAGATGAAGCAAAAAGACGGACTCTCAGCCCTTATCATCCAAAATCAAATATGATTTTTGCCGCGGCCTCACACCTGATTCGACAAGACACTTGGAAAAATTATCCAAACGCTCAAGCTGCACTTCAAACCATTTATGAAACCACGCAACTTGACTTAAGACCTGCCTTAAATATCGAGGCCAATTATTTTTCAAAAATCCTCCACCTGCCCAGCACCCAGGAGATCATCAAAACTTTATTCATCGACAAAAAAAGATTAGATCAATTGGCGCACTCTCCGATGAATCTGGATAAACATTTTATCAAAATCGGCGTTGTTGGTGCTGGTTTTATGGGATCTGAAATCGCATATAGTGCATTATCTTCAGGTTTAAAAGTGGCCCTGATTGATAATCAACCTGCCCAGCTTGAGCGTGCCAAAACAATGATTTCTGATCTGAATGAAAAAGCTCTAAAACATGGCAAAACCAACACCAAAACCACTGATTTCTTAAACTCACTCACGCTGTCAGATAACTATGATGCTTTATCAGATTGCGAACTGGTTATCGAAGCTGTATTTGAGAATCGCAGCGTCAAAAAAGCTGTCCTTGGTCAAATCGCTCTTCATGTTAGTCATCACTGTATCATCGCAAGTAATACCTCTACTTTACCCATTACATCTCTGGCAGAATATGTCAACAACCCACAGCGCTTTATTGGCATCCACTTCTTCTCCCCTGTTCATAAAATGCAGCTGGTTGAGATGATCTGGGGCGAGAAAACCAATGACCATACCATGGCAAGTGCTTTATTACTGGCTAAATTACTTCGAAAAACCCCGATTTGTGTGGGTGACGGTCGAGGCTTTTATACCACGCGGGTGGTCATCAGCTACCTGTCAGAGGGCATGCGCATGCTGGATGAGGGGTTTAGTCCTGCCCTGATAGAGCATGCTGGCAAAGCCATTGGCATGCCAGTGGGGCCACTGTCCCTGGCTGATGAAATTGCATTAGATCTGGCCTTAAATATTCGCGAACAAACCATTCAAGATGAAGGATCAAATTGGCATGACGATGGGATTGGATCCGTATTAAAATGGATGGTCACCACCCATAAACGCCTAGGAAGAAAATCTCAAGGCGGTTTTTATGATTATCCTGCACAAGGTGCAAAAAAGCTTTGGCCAGAACTTAGCCATTTTAAAAAACCCATTCATCAAGATTTTAATGAAATCAAAGAGCGCTTATTATTTCGCCAACTTGTTGAGGTGCAGCATATTATCAATGCTGGTATTCTCACAGATCCAGCTCAAATAAACGTTGGCGCAATTTTGGGCTTTGGCTTTTGCCCTTGGAGCGGTGGACCTCATGCACTGATTAAATCTTTGGGAAAAAACTTTATTGAGAAAACCAATCAGCTGGCCACTAAACATGGCGATCGGTTTAAAGTCATAAAATGAATACTCCCAATCAAACAATGTGCAACAAAGGATTGATTTTTGCAAATCAGCACTGACAGCAGACCCAATCTGCAATTGTCTCAAAAGCTTGAGGTTTAAACAGCAATCTGCAACTTCATTTGCGCAAAAGGAAGAATTAACCCTATATTTTTCAAACTTCTGTTTTTCATTTCCATGCTTTTAAAACTCAATTGATCATTTAGAATTTATCAAGATTTCCATCAAGCATGGATTGCCCCTGGCTCAAAATAGCCCCATGAACCTTTTTTTATTGGACTTAATATTGGGTGATTTATTTCAGTAATACTTGATTTAGCAATCATGACTGATAAAATGGTGTATTTACTATTTGGGCGTGGTTATGCTGAACTCTTTTGAAAATAAAATCATTGGATCCATTTGTGAGTTATATCCACAAGCGCAATCATCTCACATTGCCTTTGAAAAGCCCAAGCAACCTGAGCATGGGGACTTTGCATTAAATACTGCAATGATATTGGCAAAAATGCTAAAATCCAACCCCAGGACAATTGCTGAAAATATCAAATCCCAGCTTTTGAAATTGGATGAAATAGATCATATAGATATCGCAGGTCCTGGTTTTATTAATATTTTTATCAAACTTTCTATTATAACACGCATCACTCACCAAATTGCCAAAGATGCCAATGTGCTATTTGCAAAACAGTCTGCAGATTTACCAGGTATTTATCTTGAGTTTGTTTCGGCCAACCCAACAGGACCACTGCATGTTGGACATGGTCGCTCGGCTGTGATTGGTAAAGCCCTGGAGCGTATTCTTAAAAAGAGCCACTACCCTGTGACCAGCGCCTATTATGTCAATGACGCAGGCACACAAATTGATACCCTGACTTGCAGTGTCATCCTGCGCATGATACCAGATGCTATTTTTCATAGCACCTGCTATCAAGGTGATTATATCAAAGACATTGCTAACATCGGCCCTGGAATTGATCCCACTTCAGCCAGAAATATTGCGAAAGATTCAATGAATTGGTCATCACTTGAGCCGGAAGAGGGTCAAAAACGACTAATCGCTGATATTCAAAAACACATGGGGCCTGAGCAATATCAAGCATTAAAAACACTCAGCATTCATGAAATCTTAAAATCAATCACTGCAGATCTTGCACAGCTAAATGTTAGCTACGATGAATGGTTTTTTGAGTCAACCTTACTAAAAGGTGGCCAGGTTAATCAAGCCTTAGAGCAGCTTCAGCACAACAATCACCTTTACACAAAAGATGGTGCGACATGGTTCAAGTCCTCTGAACTTGGTGATACCAAAGACAGAGTCATTGTTCGTTCCAATGGCCAGAATACCTATTTCTTAAATGACATTGCTTATCATCAATACAAATATAAAAATTATGATCAAGCCATCAATCTGATTGGCTCTGATCATCATGGTTATGGACCAAGGCTAGAGGCAGCTAAAAATGCCCTTGGCCATCAAAATAAAAAACTCACGATGAAATATATTCAATTTGCTATTTTATGGCAAAATGGTGAGAAGCTGTCTATGTCCACTCGCCAAGGTCAATACACAACACTCAAAGAGCTCTATGATGAAGTTGGTACTGGACCTACACTTTTCTTTTATGCCCTTAAAAAACCCGATCAACATTTAGACTTTGATATGGATCTGGCAAAAAAGCAGTCCAGTGACAACCCTTATTACTATGTTCAATATGCGCATGCCCGAATCAGCCAACTTTTAAATAAGGCCAACTGGCAAATCACAGAAGACTTGTCCAAACTAACACAAAGTACTGAAAGACAAATCATGAACCAATTGCTGTATTTCAATACAGCCCTTGCACGAGCTGCAAGAGATCTTGAGCCCCACCAAATCTGCTTTTATTTAATGGATCTATCTAAATTTCTACACCAATATTACAATGACACTCCCATTCTAAAGGATCCTAACCAAGAGCTGATCAATGCACGACTAACATTACTAAAAGCAACAGCTAATACACTATCAGAAGGTTTAAAATTACTTGGCATCAAAGCACTGGAGAACATGTAATTTGAAAAAAGTTTTATATACTTTACTCATACCCAGCATACTTCTAACCATGGTTTATCTTTTAGACACTGAATCCACCGCCATAATTGACTTAAGCAATGCTCCTGTGGGCCACTACCTAGTTCTTGAGTCGCATAAACCAAACTGTGAGAAATTTATAGATCATCCACAAAAAGAACAAGAGGGCTTCTTATTGGTAGGCCCTTATGACTCTCATTTTGAAAGTTTCAAAGCATACAGCAAACTACAAAACTGCGCTAAAACCATTCATATAATCGCCAAAAACATAAGGATCTAATATGAGAAGCACGACTATTCTCTCAGTTCGCAAAGATGGCATCATGGCCATTGGCGGTGATGGCCAAGTTACATTTGGTGATGGCATCATGAAAAACAATGCAAAAAAAATCCGATTACTCCATAACAATACGGTTATTACTGGATTTGCAGGTGCCACAGCTGATGCTTTTACTCTTTTTGAGCGCTTTGAAGGCAAATTACAAGAATATCAGGGTAACTTAACCCGCAGTGCTCTAGAGCTTGCAAAAGATTGGCGTCAAGATCGTATTTTACGAAGATTGGATGCCATGATGTGTGTGGCTGACAAAACTGTCTCATTTATTATTTCAGGCAGTGGCGACATCATTGAGCCTGAAAATAACATCATGGCAATTGGCTCTGGCAGCAATTACGCTAAAGCAGCCGCGCTGGCGCTTATGAAGCACTCCCATTTAAACGCTGAGGAAATTGTCAGACAAAGTCTTTTAATTGCTGCAGATATCTGCATTTACACCAATCATAACCTCACAATTCAGACCTTAAAAGGGGAATAGTCATGTCACATTATCTTACCCCCAGCCAAATCGTTAAAGCCTTAGACGCTTACATTATCGGCCAGGAGTCTGCCAAAAAAGCGGTTGCCATTGCTCTTCGCAGTCGCTGGCGACGATTACAAATTGACAATGAATTACGTGAGGAAATTTCACCCAAAAACATCCTGATGATCGGCCCCACTGGGGTTGGGAAAACTGAAATAGCAAAACGATTAGCCGCTCAATCTGATTCGCCTTTTATCAAAGTAGAGGCAACCAAATTTACTGAAGTGGGTTATGTCGGACGTGATGTGGACTCTATTATTCGTGATTTGGTTGAAACCTCAATGCAAATGTCACGTGAAGCTGCCGAGGAGAAGATTTTCAATGCTGCAGAAAAGGCAGCTATCTCTAAAATAATCGATATTCTAAAGAAAAAAAGTGAGCTGGATAAACCAAGATCTGAATGGATGCGATTAATCAAGAGTGGTGAATTAGATCATCAAATGATTGAAATCGATATCACTCTACCGGATTTCGGCGTTGAGATTATGGCCCCTGCTGGTATGGAGGAAATGAGTCAACAATTACAAAGTATGTTCAATAAAATTAAAAATGAAAAATCAGAAATAAAAAAACTCACGATCATTGAGGCCATTCGGTTACTCACTGAAGAAGAAGCCAATAAACTCATTAATGAAGAGGAAATTCGGGCCAATGCCATCGAGAATGCAGAGCAAAAAGGCATCGTCTTTATTGATGAGATCGATAAAGTGGTTAAAACCAGCCAATCTGGCTCATATGACATATCGCGCGAGGGCGTTCAAAGAGACCTCCTGCCCCTGCTGGAAGGATCGACAGTCACCACCAAATACGGACCTATCAACACCAATCATATTTTATTCATTGCCTCAGGGGCATTTATGAACACAAGTCCCAAAGATATGATCTCAGAACTTCAAGGTCGCCTGCCAATTCGAGTGACCTTAGATCCCCTTAATGCCCATGATTTTGCCCGTATTCTAACAGAACCAACTAACTCACTGACCAGGCAGTACTGTGCTTTACTTCAGACTGAAAATATCACCCTTAAGTTTACAAAAAGTGGTATCCAGGAAATTGCGCAAATGGCTTATAACATGAATAATCATTCAGATAATATCGGTGCCAGAAGGTTACATACCGTTTTGGAGAAGCTACTAGAAGATCTATCTTTCGATATTGAGAAATTCAAGGGACAAACAATCGTCATTGACCAAAAATATGTTGTAGCCCATTTCCCAAACACCTTTAAAGAAGACAAGCCTCAAAAATGGATGCTGTAAAAGGTTGCAAACCAGATTGAACTAGGCTATATTAGGACAACATTGCGGGGTGGAGCAGTCAGGCAGCTCGTCGGGCTCATAACCCGAAGGTCGTAGGTTCAAATCCTGCCCCCGCTACCATATTAAAACCAGGGCCCCATTAGGGGTTTTTTTTATGACTGAAATGATACACCTACCGCAGGATATTTTAAAAGTTTGTGAGACCGCTTCTCAGGTATCAGACTGCATATTCTATGGTGCGAGTATCAACCTTGAGCCCAATACGATTAGCATCTTTATTGAACCTCCAGCTGGAAATACATTAAAGACCTGCGAAAAGGTCATGAATCATATTAAACTTTCCTGGCCATCAGACCATGCAAGATTGCTAAAACAGTATCATCTGGAGGTTTCTACCCCTGGCATTGAGCGGTTTTTGCTTACATCTGCTCATTTTGAAGCCGCTATCGGTCAAATGGTTCGCCTTGTTTACAGCGAAGGCACAAAAACCAAAACAGCCAAAGGTGAACTTGCTTCATACAAGGATGGAATACTCGCGCTTAAAATTAAAGCAGAGCCTCTCATGGTTGACATACAGTCAATCGTAACTTGTAACTTAATCCATGACATAAAGGTGCAACATGAAAAATCGTGAATTAATCTTAGTTATTGAATCCTTAGCCAATGAAAAAAGCATCGCGCCTGAAACAATTTTTCGCGGAATTGAAAAAGCATTATCCAGTGTCCTTGCCAAACAATTAGAGGGTGATGTTGACATCAGGACCCACATTGATCGCCAGTCAGGAGTCTTTAACACCAAGCGCATTTGGACCGTGGTGCAAGAACAAAATTTTGTTAACCCGGATGCCGAGATTGATCTTGTTACAGCACAGAAAACCTATGATAACATCAACATTGGTGATGAAATTGAAGAGGAAATCACTCAAGAAGACCTTGGACGTATTGCTGCCCACCAGACCAAGCAAATCATCACACGATTTGTGCGTGAAGCTGAGCGAGCAAAATATGCTGAACACTACGAATCCTTGATTGGTGAGATCATCACAGGCAAAGTAAAACGTGTCACCCGAGAGGGAATCATCATTGAACTTTCAGACGGTGTGGAAGGACATTTGGCACGCAACCATATCCTTCCCCGAGAAATTTTCAGGACCGGTGACAGTGTTCGCGCTTATCTTGAGGAAATTAATTGGGAAATGAAAGGACAATTACTGGTCTTTTCAAGAACACATAACCAGATGCTCGGTGAAATGTTCCGCATGGAAGTCCCTGAAATTGCTGATGGTCTTATTGAAATTAGGGCGATTGCTCGTGACCCAGGCAATCGATCAAAAATTGCGGTTAAAGCCAACGATGCTCGCATTGACCCTATCGGTGCATGTATTGGAATTCGTGGCACACGTGTGCAAACTGTATCCAATGAGCTGGGGGGAGAGCGCATTGACATCATCCTTTGGGACAATGAACCTGGACAGCTGGCAATCAATGCATTGACCCCTGCCGAAGTACTTGCCGTTGAGGTTAATGAAGCCGATCGTAAAATGAAAATCACTGTTTCAGAAGAAACACTGTCACAGGCGATTGGGAAAAACGGACAAAATATTCGACTTGCCTCATCACTTATCGGCTGGAAACTTGATGTAAAAGGCCCGCAAGAAGACATTACCCCCGAGCAAAAATTATCTCAAGACTTGGCAATGAAGCTAGATATTGATGAGGAAATTGCTCAGATTCTAATCCGAGAGGGATTTAAGCACATCAGCTCAATTGCCCAAGCCAGCATCTCTGAGATTGCGGCCATTGATGAATTTGACGAAGAAATTGCACAGGCGATCAACGAGCGATCCAAAGAGGCTCTTTTGACTTCTGCGCTTGACATGACTGATGCAAATCATATCAGCAATCTACCGAGCATGAGTGCAGACTTGATTAGCCAATTAACCTCAAAAGGTATTACTCAGTCCAGTGATATTGCCGATATGGATACTGATGAGCTGATGTCTATTATCGAGATCAGTGAAGAAGCTGCAGCTAAAATCATCCTGGAAGCCCGTCAACCTTGGTTTGATCAATAAATAATAGGTAAGTACTATGCAAGACATTAAGATATCTGAAATTATGCGAATCACCGGCCTATCTCTTGAGGAGATAGCCAATCGATTCTCCAAATCAGATATCACCATTGATAGCCCTGATCAGTGCGTCAGTATCGATCAATACAAACACGTCATGAGCACACCAAAGTCCTCTCCTAAAATTTCACTCAAAAGAAATTCAGGATCTAAACTTGAGCTAAAACCCAAGGCAGACAAAAAAGGGATCATCACCGGAAAGGCTGAGGAAACATCCTTTATTACCTCTACGACTTTAGAGCAAATATCTCAATTCAAACAAGAAAAACTCACTCATGGCTCTGATTTTCAAAAACCAGATCATGAAAGTATCACCAAGTCAGCTCCTGCATCCAAATCAGAAATACAGAAAGAAACCACTGACCCAATCACTCCTAAACAAGTCGCAAAGACCCAAAAAAATTCCTCTAACCATGAAACAAAAGCGCCCGTCAATAATTCTGGCAGCAAAGCTGGGATTGATTTGCCAGAAACCATGACTGTGTCTGATCTTGCGCAGAGCCTGGGACTTCAGCAAACTCAGATTTTGAAAACCTTATTTGACCTTGGCATCATGGCCGGAATCAACCATATTTTAGATTTTGATACCGCAGCAATTATTGCTGATGAATTGGGATTTAATGCCAATCAAAAGCAATCTGCCAAACAAATCATCAGCAAAAATCCAGAAGATATCTTTGAGTCCACCGGAGAGCAAAGCACTCGCCCTCCTGTGGTCACTATTATGGGGCATGTGGACCATGGCAAGACTTCTTTACTTGACAAAATTCGCTCCTCCAATGTTGTTGCATCTGAAGCTGGAGGCATTACACAACATATTGGCGCATACCAAATCACCACTCCCAAAGGGGTCATTACCTTTCTAGACACACCTGGACATGAGGCCTTTACTTCAATGAGAGCGCGCGGCGCAAATGTGACTGACATTGTAATTCTTGTTGTTTCAGCTGACGATGGGGTCATGCCTCAAACTGTTGAAGCCATTCAACATGCCAAGGCTGCTAATGTTCCAATTATTGTTGCCATAACCAAAATTGACAAGGGTAATGCCAATATCGAGTCCATCAAGTCTCAATTAGCTGCCAACGATGTCCTACTGGAAGACTGGGGCGGTGAAGTTCAAAGCCAGCCTGTTTCTTCTCACACCGGAGAAGGGATTAACGAATTGTTAGATGCCATTTTATTGCAAGCTGAAGTACTTGAACTTAAAGCACGCTCACAAGGACCTGCAACTGGCACCATCATTGAAACTCGCCTTGACACTGGCACTGGTCCTGTGGCCACAATTCTGGTAAAGCATGGAATTTTAAATCAGTCTGATGCCATTCTTGTTGGTAATCACGCCGGTAAAATACGCCGCATGACCAATGATCTTGGCAAGCCAATCAAGCATGCCGGCCCCTCAACGCCCGTTGAAATCTTTGGGCTATCTGGGCTACCTGGTGCAGGTGACCTGGCCAGAGTAGTGAGCAATGAAAAAGAAGCCAAGCGTTTATCAGAAGAGTTGCTGCAACAGTTAAGACATGCAACCATCCATCGCAAACCCAGCACTAGCCTTGACGACCTGTTTGTTCAACATGAAGGCGAGAAAAAGTATCTGAATATCATACTGAAGGCCGATGTCACAGGGTCACTGGAGGCGCTTGAGCAGGCCATCAGTAAATTAGGTACAGAAGAGGTCAATGTTAAACTCATCTCAACTGGTGTTGGTGGTATCAACGAATCCGATGCGCAATTGGCACGCGCAAGCAATGCGGTGATGATTGGGTTTAACATCCGAGCTGATTCAGGCGCCAAAAAAGTCATCGATGCTTTTGGTATACGCATCAGTTACTACAGTATCATCTACGACCTCATTAAGCATATAAAACAGCTGGTTCGAGGTATTGCCGGGCCCAAATATGACGAAGAAATTATAGGTCTTGCCGAAGTGAGAGATGTTTTCAGATCGTCTCGATTTGGAGCAATTGCGGGCTGTATAGTCACTGAGGGGGTTATGAAGCGAAATGCACCTGTGCGTGTTCTGCGGGATAATGTTGTTATTTATCAAGGCAAGCTTGAATCACTTCGACGCATGAAAAATGATGTCTTGGAAGTTAGAAATGGAATAGAGTGCGGTATTGGTATCAAAGACTACAACGATATTAAACCCAAAGACCAGATCGAAGCCTTTGTACATAAAGAAATCATTGTCACTGAAGATGACTAATCGTATCTTGAAACTTGAAAAAAGAATCGGGCAGCTGATTTCAGAGTGGGCCGTGCTTCATGCGGCAGAGTTTCCTGAGCTAACGGTCATTACACTTCAAAGGGTTTCCCTTGCCAAAGACCTGTCGTTTGTGAAAATCCACATCAGCTCTGTTAAAGATACCGAGAAAGCTTGTGAAACTCTTAACCAGCAAGCCCATGAACTTCGCAAATTACTAAGCCAAAAGATGAATCTTAAAAAAGTTCCAAAACTGGCTTTTGCGATTGACCCTATTCACATGCAATGGCAAAAAGCACAAGATGTGATTGATAAACATCTGGGCCCATGAGCGGATTTGTTCTCATCAATAAACCGGTCGGCCTGAGTTCACATCAGGTTGTAGCTCGTCTTAGAAAATTTTTTAATACCCGAAAGGTTGGCCACAATGGAACGCTCGACCCATTTGCAAGTGGCCTACTCATCCTCAGTGTTGGTGAGCATACCAAATACATGCCCTACTTACCCCAGTCACCAAAACACTACATTGGCACATTAAAACTTGGGGAGCATACTGAGACCTGGGATAAAGATAGCCCCATTACAAAAACCATGCCCATTCCATCGCTGCATCACGATTTGATTGTTGAGGCTTTCAGCGATATCTGCACCATGACCACACAGGAAATTCCAGCATACTCTGCTAAACGCCATGAAGGAAGACGCCTTTATGAATATGCCAGAAATCTAGAGGAAACCCCCAAGCTTTATAAACCAATCAAGATAGAGACCTTAAGATTGATCTCTTTTGATAATCACCAAATTCAATTTGCCGCATGCGTCAGCAGCGGTACTTATATCCGAACAATTGGTCAGGACATTGCCAAATACCTGGGTACATGTGGACATCTGACACAACTAACACGCACTGCCATTGGTCATGTTGATTTAACTCACAGTCAAGAGCTTGATGATGATCTGAAATGCAATACCATTCCATTGGATCACATTCCAGCCCATGTGTTTAATCAATCCGATATACAAAAATTATGTCAAGGCCAGATTCTTCCAAATAGAAACATTGCACCTGGACTTTATCAATTGCTCAATTCAGAAAGCCAATTTCAAGGACTGATTGAAGTCAATCATCACTCTATTTTAGCAAAACGAATGCACAATCCCCAAAATAACAAATAAAAAACTTGTGCATCAAGGGTAAGCAAGTTAATATGATCGGGTTATATACAAGCATTTGAGGTAATTGAGAATATGGATAAAAAACAAGTCGTCCAACAATTTGGCAAGAACGCAAAAGATTTTGGCGCCACCGGGGTACAGGTCGGATTTTTAACATTAAGAATTAAGGAGCTAACAGAGCACCTTCGTAAAAATCCTAAAGACCTCTCCACGCAAAGAGGATTAAAGCAAAAAGTCGAAGACCGTAAGAAGCTCATCAAATATTTAAAGCGAAGCAATTTAGAATTATTTCATAAAGTTGTAGAAGCATTCAGCATTCGTCATTAATAAGGAAATATTGTGCAAAGTCATAAACACGCCTTCGTTGTAGGCCAACATACACTAACATTAGAAACAGGCGCGATTGCACGTCAAGCCAACGCATCGGTCATTGCTCAAATGGGGGAAACCATTGTTATGGCTAATGTCACCAACTTAGCCAATAGTGAGCCTAAAGATTTCTTCCCTTTGGCTGTGCACAATTTAGAACCATTTTATGCTGCTGGCAAATTGCCAGGTGGGTATATCAAAAGAGAAACAAAACCTTCTGAACGTGAGGTTCTGATTTCAAGATTGATTGATCGCTCTATTAGACCTTTATTCCCCAAAGGGTTCTGTGATGAGGTAAATGTTTTTACCAAGACAATGTCCTATGATCCATCAGTTGATCCTGATATTATTTCAATACTTGCAGCCTCAGCCGCACTCACGTTATCTGATCTGCCTTTTATGGGACCCATTGGAGCAGTCCGAGTGGGCCTAATCAACAATGAATTTATTCTAAATCCAAGCCAAGAAGCCCAACGAAACAGTCAGCTAGATCTAGTCGTTGCAGGTAGTCATGATGCGATTATCATGGTTGAAGCAGGCGCCAAGGGAATTAGCGAAGACCTCATGCTGGATGCCATCGATTTTGCGCATCAGCATATTCGATCCATTTGTCAAGATATCAACGAATTTCAAAAACTAGCTGGCAAACCAAAAATTAAGTTCGTCCCTGAGGATCACAGTAAAATTTCTCAAGACATTGAGTCAAAATTTGGTGCACAAATTTTAGAGGCATTTCAAATTCTTGATAAGACTGAGCGCAAGCAAAAAATTAGTGATCTTGCCATTAATATCAAGGAGACTTTTGCAAACTTTCAACTGCCTGATCTGACTATCACTGATATCATTGATCAAGCCCAGAAAAAAATTATTCGTTCCTTCATGCTCAATCAGGGCAAGCGAATTGATGGACGTGACTTTAACGAAGTGCGACCCATCACCATTCGCACAAACACTCTACCAAGAGCTCATGGAGACAGCATATTCACCCGAGGACAAACACAAGCCTATGTCATTCTAACCCTGGGCAGTGAAAGAGATGCTCAAAGTTTAGATCAACTAATCGGCGAAGAAAAACAGCGATTCATGCTTCATTACAACTTCCCACCTTACTGTGTTGGTGAAGTTGGCATGCTAGGCTCTCCCAAGCGCCGTGAAATTGGCCACGGTCGGTTGGCTCGCAGAGCCCTTGAGGCAGTAATGCCATCGGAAGAGCAGTTTCCATACGTTGTTCGTCTGATCTCTGAAATTACTGAATCCAACGGATCCAGCTCCATGGCATCGATTTGTGGTGGCACACTGGCTATGATGGCCGGTGGTGTACCTATCACTGCACCAGTAGCAGGTATTGCGATGGGTCTGGTTAAAGTGGATCACCAATACAAGATTCTTTCTGACATCAGTGGCGATGAAGATCATTTCGGTCACATGGATTTTAAAGTAGCAGGCACAGAAAGCATGATCACTGCCCTACAAATGGATATCAAAATCAACGGCCTAACTCGTGATATCCTAAAAAACGCCCTTGATCAAGCCAAAGAGGGTCGGCTTCACATTCTTAAAGCCATGCTAAACCATTTGCCTCAAACCAATACAGACATATCTCGGTATGCGCCACGCGTGATGACCTTTAATATCAACCCTGATAAAATCCGTGAAGTCATTGGCAAGGGCGGTGCAACAATTCGTGAAATCACAGAAAAATATAATGTCAGCATTGATATCAATGACAATGGTGTTGTAAAAATTAATTCTGTTGACTTTAGCAAAGGCGAAGCAGCTAAAAACCATATCCAAGAACTGACCGCTGATTTAGCAGTTGGGCAAGTATATGAAGGAAAAATCATTAAAATGATGGACTTTGGGGCCGTTGTTTCTTTACTGCCAGGCAAAGATGGTTTTCTTCATATCTCACAAATTGCCAATGAGCGAATTGAGAACATTCATGATGTACTCAGTGAAGGGCAGTTGATTACCGTAAAAATAGTCGAAGTGGACAGACAAAACCGTGTCAAGGTTTCTATGAAAGACACATAAGACGTATTGAATCCAATAGGCAGCTGTGATAATTTCTAAAAAAGTTAGCTGCCTAATAGGATACCTCTGTAAAATGAATAAGCAAGAAAAAAAAGACCCTTTAATAGTAAATAACCTAAATTTCGTTTTTAACCATGCGATTAGATATTTTAACATGTTTGTTGCGCACTCTCGCTATATCATTGAAATATTTTTCCGGATGGGCCTGTTTCTTCTGATTGATGTCAACCCCTTTAACACTTGGCTAGTTATCATTCTGTCTTCTCTGAGCGTATCGATAATCATATTTACCATCAATCAGCGCATCAAGAAGTCTCAAGCTGCCGAGCGAGAATCAGAATTACCTGAAATTCTCTTACCAAAAAATATCAAAGCTCATCTAGAAAAAATCTTAAAGAGCCTAAAGGCATCACAATCCAAAGAAAGAAACTACATCAACTATGTTAATATCTTCCTAGATATTAATATGCTCTCTACATTTTGCTTTTATTTGCTTCATACCTATTTTATTATTAGCCAAAAAGTCATTCTGCTCACTCTGGCCCTAAGCTTAATAACCCGCATAACAGTTCACAAACTCTATTTTGCAAAGTCCATGGAAGAGGAGGACAATGATTTGCTTACTCATGTCCAAGCCATTTGCGATAAGGCTAAAGAGACAGACTCCGATGAAAATGCCTTTAGCCCCAAAGAGGAATCAAACTTCTTTTTACTTCTTGTTGATGCATTGTTTTACACTGGCATTTTGATTTCATTTCTTATTTTACTCCCCACAAACATTTCAGAAATTCTGATCACATCGGCCATGCCCTATCTCTGGGCCATTGGAATACCAATGATCATATCCATTGCTTTAGGACTGTATGCTAGCCCAGAATTTAAAAATTCTTGTTATGCCTTTATATCCACCTTCACAACCACCTCCACTTTATCTATCATGGGCTTCAAATATCTTTATTTATTTCCCATCATTAACCAGGTTTTATTTCTAAGGATTGGCCCATTGATGCTTTTTAAATCCGCCTGCGTATATGTCGGGGTATTAACTGGCCTGGTTTCTTATCGAATTTTTAATAGAAACGATGAAATTACAACCCTCTTATCATACCAAATAAAGCCAGATACTGATTGCCAGAATAGGAGGAATGGAGATAGAATACTACCTGAAGATGAGGATCCCAATCATGCAAAAAAAAGATGAAGTAACGATGTCACATATCATTAAAACCTCTGAAATGGTTCATCAGCAAATGGAGGCTATTCAGGCTGAAATTGACCAAACGATATTTGTTACCTCTGCAGGTAATGATGCTGTCAAGCTATCTCTTAATGGTAAACATGCGCTGATTGATGTGCAGTTCAGTGATGATGCCCTAAGGCTACCCGCTGGCGCTTTATCGATATTAATTATTGAGGCCCACAATGGTGCTTGTGAGCAAATTGCAAAAGCCACACGACAGAAAATCATTTCTCTGGCTGATCATCTATCTGAATCATGAATAAAGCAACCTGCGCTTCCTTAAGTGCTCTTGTTAATGCATTTAAAACATTGCCAGGAATTGGTGAAAGAAGCGCTCTTCGCTTAGCTCTTCACACATTATCCCGCAACCAGGCGGGCGGTCAAATGTTAGCCCATGCCCTACTCCACTCACTGGCTCATACACAATCATGCCAAATGTGCAACAACTACTCTGATACAGAAATTTGTTCAATTTGTCATGAGCCAAACCGCGAGAACAACATTTGTGTGGTTGAAAACCCAATTGATCTAATTGCCATTGAAACCAGCGGAAGCTACAAAGGCTATTACTTTGTTTTGATGGGACATTTATCACCCCTTAACAATACAGGACCAGAAGAACTAAAAATCGACAAACTACTTAAAACCATTCAAAACAAGAGAATCGCTGAGGTTATTCTTGCCACTGGTGCAACGGTAGAGGGAGAGGCAACTGCTTACTACATCAATCAGGTCGTTAAACAATTTTCATGCCGATCTACTCGATTAGCCCTTGGCATTCCCCTTGGTGGTGAGTTAGAATATCTTGACGCAGGAACGCTTTCTCATGCGCTTAAAGCTCGGCAACCCATGGACAGCACATATGATAGAAACTAAAGCCATTGAAAAATCCATAGGTGATATACAACTGGATTCTCCTGAGCCCACAACGGCGATCAATCAAAAAGTTCTATGGTGCTTTTCAGAATTGACCGCTCTTTGCCTAAGACTCAATGATCAGCACCAGCAGGTTGAACAGGCATCTGTAGAGCAGCTATATTTCCAACTACAACAGTTTGATACTCAACTTCAAGTGCTTTCTCGTCATGAAAATAACCTGATTCATTTTTTACTTCGAGACTGGATTATGCACTTATTTGCTAAAAGTCAATCCAAACGGCTGATTCAAATGCATCACATTCTGCGCCAAGGAGCCATCACCGGATCGATTGTTGGCAGAAAAAGAACCATTGCAGATATCACACAAGCTCAAGAGAAATTCCCAACAGCCAGTATTTGCCTAAATGCGATCGGCAACATTAGCCCAGAATATCACACACCCCATTTACCTCCACCCTCATTTGATAAAACCAAACAACCTCAAGATCGCTTCGCTCAGTGGCTGATCCCAGCAAGCACCTTATGGATTGCTGTCACAGCAGGATTATTGTTTTTATAAGGACACATATGTTCCACAGTCTTATTCTTCTCTTATTGCTCTGTGCATATCTGATCCAAAGAAAGTACCGATCATCAAAATATCCTCACAACAGGATGCTCACTGAAATTTATAAACACCTCATAACGTTATATCCAAAAACATATTTTTTTGGTATTCGAATCATCCATCACCCCAAAGAACAACCGATCCATCAGGAGCTGAGCATCCTGGGCCTTAGTCAAATTAATCAAATTGAAGAGAATAATATCTCCGTGTGGATCAATTCATCCAACGACATCTTTATCGTTCAAGCCGTCTGTCATCGTTATGAACGTGAGTTTTTAATGTGTTGTGATGCACAGCTAGGTCGCTACTTTTTCTATGCTTATGAAAGTATTATTACCATCCCAGTAAATGCCAATCACAAAGACTTAATGACTTACCTGCGGCAACTATCTTTGTGGTACACAAACCCTAAAACCACCACATCCATCTGGCTAACCAAATGTGAATCACTGCCTGGTTATAATCATTTCCAAGAGCAATTTCCACAAAAATTTCAAACCATCAATCAGGAATGTTCATTACCTGACTTAATGAATGATTGGATCAATCGCCTACATCATAACATTCTAAACCAGATCCCGATAAATATCTCTCCAACACTCAAAGGAGAATTTATTGGAACAGCACACCAGCTATCACATCTGCTGAAATCAATAGAACCTCAATTGAAGGGCAGGCTTGCCAAGCGCATTCACTTTGGCTACATTATGATGGTCAACACCACTGAAAATCATGACCTGCTGGATCGTTTATATGAACACTGGCGCGTTGCGCCAAAAGACCTTGTCATGACCACACCCTCAGGACACTCATGGACTGAGCTCTTTTCCTCCTTTCCTGAGCAAAACTCTTCACTTCAAGGGGTTTTTATATCACTGAGCCTGTTTACCATATTTGCCTTAACGGCCAAACTAATCGAGGAACGCAGTGGGCACCAAAACCACTTTCTCAAAGACAACCTATCCCAGCTTCCACAAAATATTCTAACCATCGAAAATCAATTACTTAGCGAAATGGGATCAACCATTGATCCAAAACGTCTGCTTCAATTGGCCTCGCTGCATCACTCCATGCTGAGTTTACCTGCAGACAAAGACCGCTGTCAAAAATACCAATCATTGGTGCAAAAATCAATAAATTGTCAACAAATTGATAATGTGAAACTCAACCCATTACCAGAGGATTTAATGACAAGAAGCCATCAAATATTTTCCTCCCTCTCTTCTGCTGAAAAAATAGACCTCATCACCCCACCCGTTGATGAGAGTATCCAAATATCCATACAAAACTTTAATGCAGCAGAAGCCTGCATAAAAAATGAACTTCTGATGACATTCAAAGCTGAAATATTTCCCAAAAATCAATGCGCTTCTCAAATTAAATCCACCTATATATCCACGCTTGCCATGCAACAACTCGATCAAATTTCAAGGCACATCATCCCCATCAGCAGCAATGATCCGATTGATATGCTGATCAATAAAACAGAATATTACTCTCACCACATTGAAGAAATGATCGGTGACATCCCAAGTCAATTAAACCAACTTCATCTTTTAAGTCAATCTCACCAGCTTGATTATAAGATTCAGGCAAGGATTAAATCCCTTAATAATCTCACAAATTATAAAAAAGATATGGAAAAAACCTTAGAGCACGCCAATGCCTTATTGGAAAAAACCAAAACGAATACAAACTCTAAAATAGCTCAATTTTATAAAGATAGCATCATGACAGACCCCCTGCTAACAAAAACCCTGCTGCAAAAACCGCTCGATGCCAAAGAGGAGTGGATTCAATCAATTTACCATGTCATACTTGATAAAATAAAAGAAACTGTCGCCAAAAATATCCAAGCAGCGTATCACCCTCTTTATGAAAACCATGAAAAATTTCTGAAAAATAAATTTCCTTTAAACAGCTCAGCTCCAGATGCTGATCCAGAAGTATTTCAACAACTACTGTCCCCCAATGGAGCCTTCGTTGATTTCTTCAATACTCACATTATACCACTGGTTAATGAGCAACATACCGATTGGATTTGGGAAAACCAAACTGCATTTGCATTGCCCTTGGATAAAAATCTTTTAAATACTCAAATGCAGGTCGCGCTTATCAATGAGATGTTCTTTCATAAAAAACCTCAAATTTGGTTTGAATCATCCATCAAAATCACGCGATCCTCACCTAACCTTCAATTTGTAACAATTCAAACAGGCAACCAAAGCCAAACACTTCAAATAAACGCTGGCGCCCAAATCATCCGATGGCTATCGATGGAGCCCAACCATAATTTCAGCAGTATTGCACTGGAGTATACTGATGGTAGCAAATCACAAATCCCTTTCTATGGTGAATTCTCAGGATTACATTTGCTACAATCTTTGGAAATGATCAATAAACTAAGTAATCAACATTTCCATGTGAGAATTAGCAAAGATGAGGGTTGGGTCGAATTTGAAATACAACTGCCTCATCATATCAACCCGTTAATTAGTGGTATCAGTGATCAGCTCATAATGCAAGAGCGCATATTGACCAACTGATACAAGTCTTGCAATATCTACAACCGCAGTTGGGGCATTGACTCTGCCCTCAAATTTTATTAGTCTGCTGATCACCCCATTTTATTAATCTCATCAGTCTTTTACTGCTTTATTTCTAGTTTTAACTCGCCCCAAAAAGCCATCAGCTCACTACCCCTAATACTTACTTTTTCAATCAATTCAATCATGTTTTTGCCGGCATGTCATATTTAATTACTCTTCCCAATTGATAGAGTCAAGCTAAAAATTGACTTTAGCTAAATGCCCTTTAGCCACAAAATCACATGGAATTCCAAGTCAATTAAAATTAACCCCTGCTCTTAATTCTTTCTTAACCTGTTATTAATAAAGAATAAATAAAAAGTAATTATGATATCAAAAAACAGGAAAAATAATATGAAAAATAATAGTAACGCCAAAATGCAAACTGCAATTAGAGCTGTATGGGCAAATGGTAAAGATTTAGCTTCCAGATTTTTTTCAATTTTGTCGATGAATCCAAGTCAAGCAGACGTAAAAGCTGCAGCCAGTGATTTCGTTGGTGAAGCAGTCCAGAAAGCAGTAGAAAATACTGAAGCACAAGCTAAAAAAGACATTGGAAGTACAACACAGAGCGTAATAAGTCATATTCAAGACCTAAGCAGACAAGCCAGTGAAAAATTAGGTAATTTAAAAACTGCTGCTACTGAAAAAGCATCAAGCCTAGTAGGAAGCCTTTTTGATAAAACCGAGGCTATAGCTACTGGCGTCAAAACTCGCTTCGATGGTTTTAAACAAAAAATTACTTTCGCTGATGACCCAACAGGTTATATTAAGATTAGACTAGCAGATTTACAAAAAGAGCAAGAAACCAGCTTCTCTTTTGGTCGATTTTTGAAAATATTGGTGTTAAATATTCTTTCATTTATCAGCGCTATCCTTTTCCCTCCAGCTAAAGAGCCTGTAGCTAGTCCTTCAAGTCCACCTGCTGCAGCCTCCTTTACTCAACATGATACTGCTCATGCAGGCATCGGAGTAGGCCAAAATCAAGGTCTGAGTAATAATGATGATGATTATGAAATTTTACAGCAGCCTAATTAAAATCATAATACTTAAAGAATCTAAAAATAGGCCTAATCAGCCTATTTTTTTTCACACTATGTTTTGCTACGCGAAACTGATACTTGTATTTACAATACCCTCTTTTATCACAACTGATTAAATACCCACACATTAACTACCATCAACCATGCCTAATACAAATCATAATTTTTATTGTGCTCTAAACTTTATCTGAATTGCCAGGGATGTGCTTTATTAAATAGCTGATTCAAATCAACCCATCATGAACTTGATTCAATCATTTAAATTTGTGCTCTTTTACCGCTGAGTTATTCCAGAAGCATCCATGTATTGATGAATCAATGCAATCACTTCAATAAACTCAGCTGGACAAGGCTGTCTATAAATCACCCATTGCAACAGCTCAGGATCAGAAACCTCAAGTAATTTAACAAACTGCTGCTTTTGCAAATCCGACATTTTTTCGTCATGGATCGCGTAAAATCCATGAAACACATGATCAAGCTCTAAAACCCCTCGGCGAATACGCCATGCAATGAACGACATTTAACCCCCAATATACTCTCGATTAACTCGATCGGACACATGTACCAACAGCTCATATGGACTTCGCTCACAGGCATTTGCAACCGCTTCAAGTCTAACATGATCACCCCACAAGGTGACCCATGAACCAATTTCAGGCAAATGACCCTCACTCTCACAAATACTCAACGTATCCATCGATACCTTACCCACCACTGAATAAAAGCGGGCATGATCTGCAACAAACAACGCTGCTTTTGAGATTCGAGGATAACCATCAGCATATCCAGCTGCAACAATTGCAATTCGCTCTGCCTTTAAAGCCACATAAGTCCGATCATAACCAACTGTATCTCCCTCATTTAAGTGTTGATGAGCAATCACCCGTGCACAAAAGCGGCTAATTGGCTGCATCAGCTCAGCCAACGGCACTTTCTCAGAAAAAGCACTGATGCCATAAAGTAACAAGCCAGGTCTAACCCAATCACCGACATCTTGCCCTGAAAGCAATCGTGAAGAGTTGGCAAATGATAATTCGACATGCGGAAAATCATGTTTTAACTGCTTTAATTGATCTATTTGCTTTTCATTGCCTGCAGAATAAGGCAAGGAATCAGCTAAATGCGTCATAAGTACTGTGGGTTTCTCAGGATACTCACTTAAAATTTGCCTTGCCTGAGCAGATGTCAACCCCATTCGATTCATGCCAGTATTTACTTTTAGCCATAAACTTGACCATGATGCAATTTGACTGGACTCAAATTGTGCCTGATGAACGATGACATCAACTTTTAAATCACGTGCCTGATCAAACGTCTTCTGACATAAATGTGCCCCATTGAGCACAATCTTCTGATCTGTAACTAAACGTAACTGCTTTGCTTCTTCCAGACATGCCACTGCGTACCCGTCTACTTGATGCATCGCGGAAATGAAAGCTTCACTCATGCCATGACCATATGCCTGAGCCTTAACATAGGCCAATATTTTTCTGCCCGGGGCCAATGTGTTTTTGATCAGCGCAATATTTGATTGCAAAGCGGCCAAATCGACAATCACCTTGCGGTTTTTATACATCATAATCAAAATTAACCGGTGTATAATTATCAAAACGCACATATTGACCCATAAAAGCCAATCTGACCTTGCCAATAGAGCCATTTCGATGCTTGGCAATAATTATCTCTGCAATACCTTTATCAGGACTCTCAGGATAATACACCTCATCTCGATAAATAAAAGCAATCAAATCAGCATCCTGTTCAATCGCACCAGATTCCCTTAAATCACTCATCACTGGCCTTTTATCTTGACGCTGCTCAAGCCCACGATTAAGCTGAGACAATGCAACAACTGGAATTTTAAGCTCTTTTGCAATTTGCTTGAGAAAACGAGAAATTTCTGCAATTTCTAAGACTCGATTGTCCTTCATCCCCGGCACAGTCATCAACTGCAAATAATCAACCACAATAAGACCCAGCTCGCCATTGGTCTGACGATACACTCTTCGGGCCCTGGCTCTGAGCTCTGTCGGATTTAAAGCTGGAGTATCATCAATATATAACTTAGCATCAGATAACAAAGAGGCCGCAGAAGATAGCCTTGGCCAATCATCGTCAGATATGGCTCCGGTGCGAAGCTCATGCTGATTAATTCGACCCAGCGATGACAACATCCTCATCGCAATACTGTCTTCAGGCATCTCCAAAGAAAAAATCAATGCGGGTTTTTTCATATTAATCGCAGCGTGTTCTGCCATATTAATTCCAAAGACTGTCTTCCCCATGGAAGGACGACCCGCAATTATGATCAAATCCCCTGCCTGAAGACCCGAGGTTATTTTATCAAAATCATTAAAACCGGTAGACAGACCTGTAATTGCACCCCTGTGTTTAGACAGTTCATCAATTTTGGCCGTAGTGGCAGGCAGAATATCTTGCACCAACCGAGGCCCTTTGCTACTTAATCGCTGATCCCTTAAACCAAATATTTCACGTTCTGCCAAATCCAAAAGCTCGTCAGGGGAAGTTTGTCCTGGTCGTCTGACCTGGTCCACCACATTCTGACAAATCCCAATCAGTTGTCGAGAAACAGCACGATCTTTAACAATCGATAAATATGACTCTATATTTGCAACACTGGGAGTATTATTGGCAAGATCATATAAATAAGCCTCTCCACCTGCCTTTTCAAGTAGACCTTCTTGTTTTAGCGCCTCAGAAACTGTGAGAATATCCACAGCAAGTTGTCTGCGATTAAGATGGGTAATAACTTCAAAAATATGTCGATGCTCAGTATAAAAAAAATCATCAGCAAGCAGTGAATCTGAAATTCGATCCCAAGAAAGATTATCCAGAAGCAGACTACCAATTAAAGAGCGTTCAGCATCCCTTGATTGCAATAATAGATTTTTTTCTAAGGCACTAACCTTCTGAGTACTCACTGTCTTCTTCAATCACTTTTGGAGTCCCATCTGATAAAATATTAACAGTAATAGACTCCTGAACATCCGCATGATAAGTGATCAATACCTGATACTGACCTATTTCTCGGATGGGCCCATCAATCACATTGATTGATCTTTTCTCGATTTGATGACCATTCTTAGCCAACAGAGCTTGTATCTCAGTCACACCAATCGAACCATACAGACGAGTACCATCAGATGTTGTAACCTGAATCGAAAATGATTGCCCAGACAGGTTTTTTGCTAACTCTTTAGCCACTGCACGACGCTCAGCTTCTTTGGCCTCAAGCTCAACTCGCTGACTTTCAATCATCGCTCTATTTTCTTCTGTTACAGGTAACGCCTTTTGGCCTGGGACCAAGAAATTTCTTGCATAACCTGGTCTTACATCCACGACTTGACCGAATTGACCGAGCCCTAGAATCGTTTCTTTTAAAATAACTTGTACCATTTTTACCTCTTTTAGCAATCTTTGTTTAGTCTGTCATCAAAAAACTGATATCGATTTCATATACCTGCGAAGATCCACAATGCAGTCTAATAAAACCAGTCCCAACACAATCAACCAGAAACCTGGAACAAGCAATTCTATCACAAACGATACAAAAAGCGCAATTAGAATTGCCTCAGGTCTTTTAAATTTTTTAACCTCAAAAAAATAAACCAACATTGATAAAAAACACAAATAAACCGGGATCTTCAGAATTCTAATCCACTGATAATCAAATGCGACTGCTGCCATCATCACTATAATATAAACATAGGATAACCGCAGCAAAGACGCCTGCTTTGCAAAAGATTGATAACCCCCATGTACCCAGGCAGAGACACGAAATGCAATCCACAAAATAAAATACAGATAAACACTCATGGCATTTAATGAAGAAATAACAGCCACATCAATAAATTCAATTCTATTTTGCCCAGAAAGATCAATGTCCTTCATCGGAAACCCTGAGGCAATGTCAGAAAGATATAGGCCATCTGAGTCATAAATCACCAGCAACAATAATACTGCCATTAACGCAATTGACTCAAAGGCATAATTCATTCTCAGGGTTCGATTAAAAATAAGTCCCGATAAAGCCATAACACTGACTTCCCACATTTGAATGATAACATCATTGACCAGACTAAAATAAATCTGATAAAGCATGCTTGCAACAGGGTTTAGACCACTGACATTTGGCATCAAGTATGGCTCAACAGGGGCATAAAAACCGCAGCCTAAAATAACCAGCATCAAAAGGGCCCACAACGCAATTCCTAAAATCACGTACCCTTCAATAAAAATAAATGCTAAAAAAAGCAAATGAAAAGCAAAAAAATTCGCATAGTATGATAGCAAATAAATCAAAAGCATAAAAAGCGCGCTAATCAGAGGCTCTTTGGATACCCCTAATAAAGCGCGCTTAATTTGCAATCCAAATTCTTGCATGTCTCTCTAATTTATTTGTGGCGATCACAATATGGCAACAGTGCCAAATAACGAGCTACCTTAATTGATCGAGAAATCTGTCTTTGCTGAGCAGCTGTTCTACCTGTGGTTCTAGCCGGCACAATCCGTCCAGTTTCCATCATTGATTCTCTTAAGATTCGCAGATTCTTATAATTAAACTCCTCATGTGCATTGGGCACCACTCTTTGGCGCTGACGCTCAGGCTTATCATCATCCTCAGGGAATTTAAACAGTGGCGACTTGTCTGTAATGATATAGTCGGTTTTTTGAACAAAATAACGTAAAATTGCCGTATTGTATTGTACATCTTCTCTAAATAGACCAATAGCACCCGCATCACATTCAATGTGAAAAAATATATAATGCGCCTTAAATTTCTTACCAATACTAAATGCCAACCGCATTCTTCCCCAGTCTTCAGCACGATAAACTTTCGCACCACGACCTTCAAAAGCAAGCTTTTGACGAGACATAATCTCCTCAATTTGCTCACTGTGGTCTGGATGAACCAGGATAACAATTTCATAATAACTCATAAATGACTCCTTTGGATAAACTGTAGCTGCTTAAGGCAGCAGGAAGAATCCATTATGGCGCTAACCCAATTAAAAATCAACGGTTTTGACTGCTTAAATAGAGTACAATGCCAGTAGCCACTGAAACATTCAAGCTTGGGAAATCTGCTTGAGTTGGTAAGCAAAAGACCCAATCACTGGACTTTAGCAGACTTTCTGAAACACCTTTCTGCTCATTACCCACAATCCAGGCAATTGAGCCTGATAATTGGCTTAACTCTAAAGTCTGGCCATGCTCAGATGTTGCTGCTACCCAAAACCCAATATCTTTGAGTTGACGCACCATCTGCCCCAGATTTCCCATGACAATCTTAACGCGAGCTAAGCCTCCAGCAGCAACTTTTGCCACTGTGCTGGTTACCTGACATGAAGCATGCTTAGGCATTAAAATCACCCGAACCCCAAACGCGCAAGCGCTGCGTATACATGCCCCAACGTTATGTGGATCTAGCAAATGATCCAAAATCAAACAGCTCTTTTCACCCTCAAGTAATTGAGGCAAATCTTGTGCTGAATAAATTGGCAAACGAACCTTAGCCACAAACCCTTGATCCGCAGCATCCTCATCTTGTGGCCTTAGGGCCAGCTGCTTTATAGGAAATACCTTACCTAAAAAATGAGGGTACTTTTTGCGATCTGAAAAAGCCTCTAAGGGCTTAGGGCCCAGATACAAAGATTCGATCAGCTCAGGCGATTGATCCAAAAATTCTTCCACACTATGACGACCAATCACGGTGATTTGTTGAAAATTTGACAAAATAATATTTCCAATTCACTATGGGGTAATGTTACGGATTTTTTTTAATGAAACAAGGGGACTTTCATGCACTTATTTGCCACTGTTTTAATCCTAATAAGTACACAGCTAGTTGCGGCTGATCGAGCCAAAGTCTACACGGTCTTCGGAAAAATGTATACTGTACTTGATAGCGCTGATAATTACTCCGAAACAGGTATCGCATCATGGTACGGTGAACAATTTCATGGCAACCCCACTTCCTCAGGCACAATTTATGACATGCACAAAATATCTGCAGCACACAAGACTCTACCCCTTGGGTCTTGGGTTAAAGTTACAAATCTGGAAACCCAAAAACAATTAATGCTTGAAGTCAATGACCGAGGCCCTTTTGTGAAGGATCGTCTAATTGACCTTTCACTAGCAGCTGCAAAAGAGCTGGATATTATTAAGGCTGGCACCGCGAAAGTGCGTGTGGAATCGATTCGCGCGCCTAAAAATCTTGCCAGAGAAACAACCCCGCATTTGTTCCAAATAGGTGCCTTTAGGAATATTGAAAACTTAAAACATCTAAAACAAAGCATGTTATCGGATAGCTCACTCAAAAATGTCACATTCAAAATTGAAAAGAACAATGACCTGTATAGGCTTTTTGCATCCGTTCCAAGCAATAATTTAAACGAAATTAAGGCCTGGGGAATCAAGAACCATACAAAACCCATCGAAGTTAAAACTGGCGTTTAGCCGCTTTTTCACTTACAATACGCTTGGCTAAACTGAGCACAATCATGATTAAAATCCAAATCCCTCTTCTGGCTGCAGCGATCTTACAATCTTGCCTTGCAACCCATCTATTTCCTGATTCACTGAAGCAACACTTTTTAATCCCCAGCAATCAATCCTTGTCTGCTAAACACTTCATTCTGCTTGATGGCGAAACCCTAAGCATTCTTGATCAAAAAAATGCGGATCAAAAAACGGCCCCAGCCAGTCTGACTAAAATGATGACAGTTGAAGTCGTTAGCGAGGCTTTAGGCCGCGGCAGTATCCAATTAAGTGACCTGGTTAAAGTTCCTGAGCGGGCGACTAAGATTGGTGGATCGAGTATGTTTTTAGAAAGCAATAGCACCATACCCCTGTCTGAACTACTCAGAGGCACTATCATCGCATCTGGAAATGATGCGACTTATACCTTGGCCCAATACATTTCTGGTAGCGAAGAGCAATTTGTCGAAATCATGAACACAAAAGCAAAGTCAATCGGCATGCATAACACCCATTTCGTAACATCCACAGGCATGCCTGATCCCAATCATTTCTCCACAGCCCATGATATGGCTCTCCTCGGAGTTAACGTTATCAACAGCAACAGAGATATTTATAAGCTCTACGGTGAGAAGTGGTTCACTCATAATAAAATCAAACAAAGCAACCGAAACCGTCTTTTATGGAAAGACCCCAGTGTTGACGGCATCAAGTCCGGACACACCACTGATGCAGGTTACTGCCTTGTCAGCTCAGCACAAAAAGGTGATATGCGCCTTATTGCAGTCGTGATGGGCACCCCAACTAGCTCAAACCGTGACCAGGACTCACAAAAGCTGCTGGATTATGGCTTTAGATTCTTTAAAAGTCATGTCCTATTTGAGCAAAACAATGTTGTTGCCTCCAGGCCCATTCAATACGCAGAAGATGAGGTCATTCACGCCATAACCCCAACAGCCATCAAAATCATTATCCCTAAAGGCAGTGATCATGAGCTTCGCACAAAAATACAATGGCGTGATGATCTATCAGCCCCCATCCAGAAAGGTGATACCATAGCCACATTGCAAGTATTCCTTCAAGACACCTTGATTCGAGAATTTCCATTGCAAGCACAAACCAATATCAACGCATCAAGTTGGCTTAAATCCAAATGGCAAGCAATCAGTTATTTCACAAACAGTTGGTTCTAATATGCACAGCGTTTATTTAAATGGCCGATTTATCAAGCCTGAACAAGCAGTTGTATCCGTTTATGACCGTGGATTTCTTTTTGCAGAAGGTGTCTATGAGGTTATCGCTTTTCAAAATCAAACCTTAATAGACTTTGCTTTACATGAGCAAAGATTAAAAAATGGCCTACAGGCTATGGGCATCAAAGTCTCATTGGATATCCAGCTCATTTTTAGCAAACTGATTAAAAATAACTCTTTCGGCCAGCAGCAAGGTATCATGTACATTCACATTACCCGTGGAGGCAGTTCCGAAAGATCTCATGCCTATAATGAACACGACCAGCCCTGTATTTACTGCGATATTAAGACATTGTCACTGCCAACTTACCCTAAATTTGAGCGATTTAAAGT